>Ga0224736_1037_pt2 | contig 29409 bp, 27 predicted proteins | sample IA12soil_MG_GH6A_FD_161628 | JGI IMG/M metagenome (GOLD analysis project Ga0224736, IMG submission 161628) | Enriched cells from agricultural soil in Iowa, United States - IA12soil_MG_GH6A(-) | ecosystem: Environmental > Terrestrial > Soil > Agricultural land | place: USA: Iowa | collected 2017-05-08
GGGATTAGGTGGTGAATTGCCAGTAGCTTCTACTCTTGTCTCAGAAAGTGTGCCAACTAAAGATCGAGGCAGGGTAGTTGTGTTACTAGAAAGCTTCTGGGCTGGCGGATGGTTAATTGCCGCACTAATTTCCTATTTTATTATCCCGCATTTTGGTTGGAAAATCGCCTTATTGATCTGTACGATTCCAGCATTTTACGCCATATATTTACGTTTAAGTTTGCCGGATTCGCCAAGATTCCAATTGACCAATCAAGCAAAACATCAATCCGTAATAACAAAAATAAAGCAAGTATGGTCTAAAAAATATGCAAAAAGAACTTTAATGTTGTGGGTTGTCTGGTTTACCGTTGTCTTTTCATACTATGGAATGTTTTTATGGTTACCAAGTGTGATGGTATTAAAAGGATTCAGCCTAATAAAAAGTTTTGAATATGTACTGATTATGACACTTGCTCAGCTGCCAGGATACTTTACAGCAGCATGGCTGATTGAAAAGGTTGGAAGAAAGTTTGTGCTTGTCACTTTTTTACTTGGAACAGCAGTTTTTGCTTATCTTTTTGGAAATGGAGACAGCTTAACCATGCTGATGGTTTCTGGAATGTTCTTATCGTTCTTTAATTTAGGAGCATGGGGGGCACTTTATGCGTACTCACCAGAACAATATCCAACGATTATCCGCGGAACAGGTACAGGTATGGCAGCTGCCTTTGGTCGAGTGGGTGGCATATTCGGTCCATTACTAGTAGGAAATCTCGTTGCAGAGAAGGTTTCTACAGACTTTATTTTTACTATATTCTGTATTTCAATCATCATTGGTGTATTGTTTGTCATGTTTTTGGGAAAGGAAACAAAGCAATTAGAGTTAGAATAGATATAAGCTATCTTTTTTGGGATAGCTTTTTTATATTTTGTATGATGTTTCAAAAAAATGTTGCGTTTATATTAATTGCCTCATACAATCAATTTTAATGGGGTGTTCAAATTTTTCTGAATCGTAAAAAAAGGCGCAAGCCCAATAATCAAAGCTTATTCCGCAATTTAAATTTATACCTCATCCAGTAGAGAAACAAGAATCGGAAACAGTCTTTTTAATTAGGGAGGAAGCATCAGAAATAAGAACTTAAAATGGAAAAAGAGAAAGGTATTCTTCTATCCTTGTTTGCAAATAAATTTTTCAGTAGGGGGAAATAGGGTGTCAGAGAATAAGGGGTTGCAGTCATTTTTATTCATATGGGGAGGTCAGCTCGGGTCATTATTAGGCTCAAGTTTAACATCGTTCGCATTAGGAGTATATATTTTACAACAAACAGGTTCTGTTTCTAATTTTGCTATTACATTACTGTGCATGTCGATCCCTGGATTAATCATTTCACCATTTGCTGGTGCATTAGTGGATAAGTGGAATCGAAAGGGAATGATGCTTGCTAGCGATATTTTATCAGGATTTGCAACATTAGGTGTTTTTGCGATAGTTTTCTTTTCCCAATTACAATTATTGTTCTTTTCTATCGGCAGCGGACTTTCGGCACTGGCGCCAACTTTAGGTATATTTTTGATTTTGCGATTTCTGATAGGTAAGGGATTAGGTGGTGAATTGCCAGTAGCTTCTACTCTTGTCTCAGAAAGTGTGCCAACTAAAGATCGAGGCAGGGTAGTTGTGTTACTAGAAAGCTTCTGGGCTGGCGGATGGTTAATTGCCGCACTAATTTCCTATTTTATTATCCCGCATTTTGGTTGGAAAATCGCCTTATTGATCTGTACGATTCCAGCATTTTACGCCATATATTTACGTTTAAGTTTGCCGGATTCGCCAAGATTCCAATTGACCAATCAAGCAAAACATCAATCCGTAATAACAAAAATAAAGCAAGTATGGTCTAAAAAATATGCAAAAAGAACTTTAATGTTGTGGGTTGTCTGGTTTACCGTTGTCTTTTCATACTATGGAATGTTTTTATGGTTACCAAGTGTGATGGTATTAAAAGGATTCAGCCTAATAAAAAGTTTTGAATATGTACTGATTATGACACTTGCTCAGCTGCCAGGATACTTTACAGCAGCATGGCTGATTGAAAAGGTTGGAAGAAAGTTTGTGCTTGTCACTTTTTTACTTGGAACAGCAGTTTTTGCTTATCTTTTTGGAAATGGAGACAGCTTAACCATGCTGATGGTTTCTGGAATGTTCTTATCGTTCTTTAATTTAGGAGCATGGGGGGCACTTTATGCGTACTCACCAGAACAATATCCAACGATTATCCGCGGAACAGGTACAGGTATGGCAGCTGCCTTTGGTCGAGTGGGTGGCATATTCGGTCCATTACTAGTAGGAAATCTCGTTGCAGAGAAGGTTTCTACAGACTTTATTTTTACTATATTCTGTATTTCAATCATCATTGGTGTATTGTTTGTCATGTTTTTGGGAAAGGAAACAAAGCAATTAGAGTTAGAATAGATATAAGCTATCTTTTTTGGGATAGCTTTTTTATATTTTGTATGATGTTTCAAAAAAATGTTGCGTTTATATTAATTGCCTCATACAATCAATTTTAATGGGGTGTTCAAATTTTTCTGAATCGTAAAAAAAGGCGCAAGCCCAATAATCAAAGCTTATTCCGCAATTTAAATTTATACCTCATCCAGTAGAGAAACAAGAATCGGAAACAGTCTTTTTAATTAGGGAGGAAGCATCAGAAATAAGAACTTAAAATGGAAAAAGAGAAAGGTATTCTTCTATCCTTGTTTGCAAATAAATTTTTCAGTAGGGGGAAATAGGGTGTCAGAGAATAAGGGGTTGCAGTCATTTTTATTCATATGGGGAGGTCAGCTCGGGTCATTATTAGGCTCAAGTTTAACATCGTTCGCATTAGGAGTATATATTTTACAACAAACAGGTTCTGTTTCTAATTTTGCTATTACATTACTGTGCATGTCGATCCCTGGATTAATCATTTCACCATTTGCTGGTGCATTAGTGGATAAGTGGAATCGAAAGGGAATGATGCTTGCTAGCGATATTTTATCAGGATTTGCAACATTAGGTGTTTTTGCGATAGTTTTCTTTTCCCAATTACAATTATGGCATATCTATACAGCTGTTATTATGTGGTCCGTTGCGGGTTCCATGCAGTTTCCTGCTTATCAATCAATCGTTGCACAAATCGTAGAAAGGAAACATCTTGGACGTGCAAACGGACTTATTCAGATGTCAGATGCTGCTTCCAGTATCGTTGCCCCACCGATAGCAGGTATCTTACTTCCATTTATTCATATTCAAGGAATCCTCATCATCGATTTTTTCTCATTCTTTTTGGCAATTTTCTCTTTGTTAATAGTAAAAATCCCGCCAATCCAGTTTTCGGAATCATTTAGAAAAAAACAATCTATTTTATTGGATATAAAAGATGGTATTCAATACTTACGCATAAATAAGGCTTTATTATGGTTTTTAACCTATTTTTCTCTGGCTAATTTTATATTAGGCTTCGAAAACGTATTGCTTCAGCCGCTTATATTATCTATGAGCGATGCAAAAAATCTTGGCTTTGTTATGTCCTGTATTGGATTAAGTATGGTCTTAGGTGGTTTAGTAATAAGTGCTTGGGGTGGACCGAAAAGAAAAACAAGAGGTGTATTCGGATTTGGTCTTATTAGCTCGTTATTTTTTACCTTTGTATGGGGGTGCCACTCGATTCCAGTCATGTGTGTATTTCTCTTCGTAACCTTTTTCTTCTTACCATTTGGGAATACTTGCTCACAGGTTATTTGGCAAAGCAAAGTGGAACCAAGTATACAAGGCCGAGTATTTGCATTACGAAGAATGATAGCCATGTCTCTTATGCCTATATCTTACATGTTATCAGCACCACTTTTAGATCATGTATTTGCTCCTTTGATGTCTTCTCATGCTATCGGTGGCAAATTACTTGGTGGATGGTTAGGTGTAGGTGAAAATAGTGGAATTAGATTGTTTTTGATGTTGTTGGGTATTATTTGGTTACTTACAACTATCCTACTATCGTTTCATAAAGAAATTAAATTACTGGATAAAGATGAAGGATCGAAGGAATCGATGGTTCCAGCTTCTACATGATAAAAAAGCCTGTACTCGGTGCAGGTTTTTTATTGAAAGGGAAGGAACTGGGTTTTTTTAGCATTTGATTCCTAAACAAAAACTATATTACAATTGTTTTATCTGTGCTTTGGATATTAGCATGCAAAGAAGGCTGATTATATGCAAAAAAGAAAATTCTTGCTTCTGTATTTAATAGCTAGTTTTATGTGGATTTTCGTAACAGAATATCTTATGAAATATATAGGATTAAATATAACGACTGTATTATTTGTGGAAAGAATTAAAGGAATACTCTATATTATCTTAACGGGGTGCTTTATCTTTTTCGCTCTTAGCAAAAAAGAAGAATATAATTTGATAAAGCAGGAAGAACGAAAACTCTCTACTCTTATTAATTCTATGGTCGATTACGTCATATTTAAGGACGGAAGTGGACGATGGATTCAAGCAAATCAATATTGTTTAAAACTCTTCCAATTAGTACATATTCATTATAAGGGAAAGACGGACAATGAGCTTGCAGAATTTACCCCCTTTTATCAAAAAACTCTAATGCATCATAAGCGTAATGATGAGCTTGCATGGGAAAAAGGAATTCAATTTCGAACGGAAGAAAAAATACCACTTCCTAACGGAGAAATAAAAACCTTTGAAACCATAAAGGTGCCCTTGTTCAATCCAGATGGCAGCAGAAAAGCGCTAGTGGTCATCGGTAGGGATATTACCGAAAGATTAAATGCCGAGCAAAGGCTAAATGAGAGCCAACAACAGTATCGATCTTTATTTGAATACAATCCTGATCTCGTCTATATGATGGATTTAGAAGGTATTATTACACAATTAAACCCAGCTTTTGAAATGATTAGCGGCTATCGGCGGGAGGAATTTGTCGGTAAGCCAATTTTTCATCTAATCATTGAGGAAAGCCGGGAAAAAATCATTGAACAATTTAGGATTATTGCCAAAGGAGGAAATCCAAAGGTTAGTGAAGTGAACATTACTAGCAAGGCTGGGAAAAAGCTGACTTTAAACTGCACGACCGTACCGATGATAATTAATAATGAACTAGTTGGAGTAATTGGTTACGGAAGAGATATTACAAAAATGAAGGAAACAGAAGAACATTTAAGAAAAACAGAAAAGCTTTCCGTAGTAGGAGAGCTTGCAGCAAGCGTTGCCCATGAGGTCCGGAACCCTCTCACTTCCATAAAAGGATTCATTCAACTTATAGAATCAGAAGACAGAAAATACAAGCAGTATTTTGATATTATCCTTAAAGAGCTCGATCGTATCAATGAAATTGTCAGTGAACTCCTTGTACTAGCGAAACCTCAAGAAGTGGTTTTTAAAAAATGCGATGTATTGCAAATAGTAGAAGAAGTAACTTCATTGCTTAAATCAGAATCCAACATGGTGTCTGTCGAATTAATTCTGCAAACCGAAAAAGCTCCTCCCAAAATACATTGTGATAAATATCAATTAAAAATGGTCTTTATTAATATTATTAAAAATGCAATTGAAGCATCCAATAAGGGAGAGCAGGTTCAAATCTTGGTCTCTAAATATCAAGAAAAGTCCGTTCTAATTCGGGTAAAGGACAATGGTGTTGGAATCTCTGCTGAAAGGCTCAAACGAATCGGGGAGCCGTTCTTTTCTCATAAAGAAAAGGGGACTGGTTTAGGATTAACCATCTGTTACCGAATTATCGAAGCACATCGAGGGAAAATACAGTTCGAAAGCGAAATTGGTAAGGGAACAACCGTTAATATCATTTTACCTATTGAATGATAAAACGAACACATAAAGGGATGTGCATGGTAGCATATCCCTTTCACATCATTATTTCCAATGAGTTTGTATAAACTCGTCTCGTCCAGATTTATCACGATCTTCTTTGTATTCTTCAGGACTCTTCTTATAGTAATCTTGGTGATAATCTTCAGCAGGGTAGAAAGTTGCTGCTGGAAGAATTTCTGTCACAATTGGCTTCTTAAACTTCCCACTCTCAGCAAGCGCCTGTTTTGATTTCTCTGCAAGTTCCTTCTGCAACTCAGTATGATAAAAAATGGCTGTCCGGTACGAATCGCCGCGGTCGTGAAACTGTCCCCCCGCATCAGTGGGATCAATCTGTTGCCAATAAATCTCCAACAACTTTTCATAAGAAAAAACAGCGGGATCAAACGTAATCTGCACTACTTCATAATGACCACTGGTTTGCGACTTAACATCCTGATATGTAGGATTCTCCAGATGTCCTCCAGAATAACCTGAAACCACCTTCTCAATCCCGTCCCATTGATCAAACGGCTTAACCATACACCAGAAGCATCCCCCAGCAAAGGTTGCTAACTCTAATTCTTTTGTCATGATGAAATTCCTCCAAATAAAAGCTTGTATTATTAGGATATTACCATTTTAGTAGGGAGGAATCAATAATTAGCTAACTACCCTTAATATAAGATGCAAATATTTATTATGAATATTTTTTCCTATATTGTTCTTAATAAAGAATGATAAAAATATAATTAAAATATATATTTTTACGGTGATGCCTCCTAACCATTATCAAATGGAGACACTCGGTCATGCTGTGGGTCATGTATACCTTAGACGCAAGTCGTCGATAGTGTGATGTGAGGGGGGGTTTAATGCCCTAATCAATAAAAAAATAATGATACGACTCTACTAGAAGAATCGTATCATTATTTTTTTATTGAGATAGATAGTAATGGAAAAGATATATGCAGAAGGAGGATTAACAATTGACTTATCGTCAAAGAATGTCATTATTTGCTGTTATGGACTCAATTATCGTACTGACTGCCATTTTCGTTAGCAGATTTTTGGTAACTGCATCATTTTATGTTGTTACTGCACCGATTATAGTAAGTTCGATTGTTTTGCTAGTAAGCCATCATTTTTTTTCCTTAAAATTTAAACTCTACAAAAAAGCCTGGGAATATGCGAGTATAGGAGAATTATTAATTATTTTCAAATCTGTTAGCTTTTCCATTATTACTGCAGGACTGGTTCAGCAATTAATTAATCATGATATCTATTTTCGTGTTCTTGTCGTTACATGGCTACTAAATATATTGCTGATAGGCGGATCAAGATTTTGCTGGAGAATTATAGGGATTTCTGTTCTTAATAAAGAGCAAAACAAGAAAAGAACTTTGATAATTGGAGCCGGATCTGCAGGAATAATGGTGGCACGACAATTAAAACAATCAAATGAGACAGATTTGGTTCCTGTAGGTTTTATTGATGACGATAGAAGAAAGCTTCATCTTGATATTTTAGGTATTCCTGTTTTAGGTAAGGTATCGGAAATTGAAAGTATTGCAAAGACGAAAAATATTGATCATATCATAGTAGCTATTCCCTCGCTGAAAAGAAAGGAGTTAAATTTAATTTTTAACGAATGTGTTAAAACAAAGGCAAAAACCCAATTTCTGCCTATGATAGAAGATTTAATAACTGGAAAGGTATCTATTACTCAATTTCGTGATGTGAAGGTGGAGGATTTATTGGGCCGAGATCCAATCGAATTAAATATAGAAAGCATTTCTGGTTACGTTAAGGATAAAACTATTTTAGTAACAGGAGCTGGCGGTTCCATTGGTTCAGAAATTTGCAGGCAAATTTCAAACTTTGCCCCCAAAAAATTAATATTACTCGGTCATGGGGAAAATAGTATTTATAACATAAACCTAGAATTACAGAATCATTTTTCTCATTCAAATATTGAATATATACCGGTCATCGGTGATCTTAAAGATTTAAATAAATTGATGTCAATCATGAATACTTATAAGCCGGATGTTGTTTACCACGCTGCTGCACACAAGCATGTACCTTTAATGGAGGAATTTCCGGAAGAAGCTGTTAGTAATAATTTAATAGGAACGGTCAATCTTGCAAAGGCTGCAAGTACGAATCAAGTCGAGACCTTTGTCATGATTTCTACTGATAAGGCTGTTAATCCGACAAGTGTGATGGGAGCGACTAAAAGACTTGCCGAGATGATGATTCAATATTTTGATACAGTCAGCCAGACAAAGTTTGTTGCGGTAAGATTCGGAAATGTATTAGGAAGCAGGGGTAGCGTAATCCCTTTGTTTAAAAAGCAGATTGAAAGTGGCGGACCGGTAACGGTAACACATCCTGATATGGTTCGTTATTTTATGACGATTCCTGAAGCATCCAGATTAGTGATCCAAGCAGGATGCCTCTCCAATGGCGGAGAAATATTTGTTCTAGATATGGGAGAACCAGTAAAAATAGTCGACTTAGCCAAAAATTTGATAAAGCTTTCCGGATACAACGAAGATGAAATAGAAATTAAATTCACCGGAATAAGAGCTGGTGAAAAGCTCTATGAGGAATTGCTGCAAAAAGAGGAAGTGTATGAACAGCAGATATATCCCAATATATATATAGGAAAGACATCCACTATTTATATTAATGAGATTGAGGAGATTATGGACAACTTTTTATACATCGATAAGAAAGAATTAAAAAGACAACTAATAGATCTAGCCAACAGCAAGCATATGGATCAGTCATTATTGCAGGCATCATTATAAATAGAATTTGTTGGAAGTGATGATTTGAAAAGAATAATAGATATATTATTGTCATCCGTGCTGCTTATTATATTGCTACCCATTATTCTATTAATTGGTTTTTTAGTCCGACTTAAATTAGGATCACCAATTCTTTTTAAACAGGAGCGCCCTGGATTATTTGAAAAACCTTTTAATCTATATAAATTTCGAAGTATGACGGACGAAAAGGATAAGTATGGACAAATTCTTCCTGATGAACAGCGTTTAACTCCATTTGGAGCATTTCTTCGAAAGTATAGTCTTGATGAACTTCCACAGCTTTATAATGTACTAAAAGGTGATTTAAGCTTAGTCGGGCCAAGACCATTATTAATGGAATACCTCCCACTATATACGCGAGAACAAGCAAAAAGACATTTAGTAAAGCCTGGGATTACGGGATGGGCACAAGTAAACGGAAGAAATACCCTCAGTTGGGAAGAAAAATTTGAGCTTGATGTTTGGTATGTTCACCACCGTTCCTTATATCTTGATTTTAAAATTTTATGGTTAACAATCAAAAAGGTACTCAAAAAAGAAGGTGTTTCACAAAATAACCATGTAACGATGGAAAAGTTTCAAGGAAACTTTGAACTGGAGAAAGAGAATAATGGTTTATAAATGTTATAGTGAAAACCCTATTAACCGAGGTGTGTTAATTGATAAATATAACAAAAAATAAGCGTATCTATCTTTCCGCTCCACATATGAGTGGAAAGGAAATGAAGTATATTCAAGAAGCATTCGATTCTAATTGGATTGCACCACTGGGTTTTAATGTAGATGAATTTGAAAAAGAATTCGCAAATTATATTGGTACAAAGGGGGCGGTCGCGGTAAGCTCGGGAACTGCAGCTATTCACTTAGCCCTTTCTTTATTAGAGGTTAAAAGAGGGGATACTGTATTTTGTTCTACTCTAACCTTTGTTGCAAGTGCGAATCCCATTTTATATCAAGGAGCCGAGCCTGTTTTTATAGACTCTGAACCAAATTCTTGGAATATGTCTCCTGTTGCTTTAAAAAAAGCATTCGAAGATGCAGATAGGAAAGGCAAGCTTCCAAAAGCGGTTATAATCGTCCAGCTTTATGGACAATCCGCTAAAATGGACGAACTTCAATCAATATGCAATGCATATCAGGTACCTATTATTGAAGATGCAGCGGAATCGTTAGGATCCAAATATAAAGGAAAGTTTAGCGGAACATTTGGAGAGTATGGAATATTCTCGTTTAACGGAAGTAAAATAATTACCACATCGGGTGGAGGAATGCTTGTATCCAATCATCAAGAAGCATTAAACAAAGCTCGATTCTTAGCTACTCAAGCAAGGGATCCAGCTATTCATTACCAACATAGCAAATTGGGATTCAATTATCGGCTGAGTAATGTTCTAGCCGGAATTGGCCGCGGGCAATTAGAAGTATTAGATGAACGTATTCGCCGTAAAAGGGAAATATTTCAAACTTACGAAAAAGAATTAAAGAAGTTTTCCTGCATCTCTTTTTTGAAAGAATTAAAGGATAGTTTTTCCAATAGATGGTTGACAACCTTGACTATTAATGAAAATCAAGCGGGTGTTACCGTAGAAGAGATCTTAAAAGCATTCGAGAAGGAAAATATAGAAGCAAGACCAATTTGGAAGCCGCTTCATTTACAGCCACTGTTCAAAAACATTCCATATTATCCGCATCATAAAGATGTGAGCATATCAGAAAAAATATTCTCAACAGGTATTTGCTTACCTTCAGGTACAAGTATGACAGAGGTAGATCAGAATAGAGTGATAAATTGCATAGAACGGCTACTTTGTCATTCACATTAAGATAAAAAGCTGTAAGTACAGGGGAAAAATGGAGGTTCATATGAATAAAACGATTAAAGTATCAGATTTAATGACTATTTTAAAAAAACGTTGGCTATTAATTGCGCTCTCTACCTTACTTGCGGCTGCTATCAGTGGCATTCTTTCCTATTTTATTTTAGCACCTGTTTATCAGTCTTCCACACAAATCTTAGTAAATGAAAGAAATTCAAGTAATCAAACGGACACCACATTCCTTCAGAGCAATGTTGATTTAATTGATACGTATAGAGATATTATTAAAAGCCCAATCATTTTGGAAAAGGTCATTCATAATTTGCAGCTCAACACGACCATAGAAAATCTTAATAAAAATATAAACATTACTAGCCAGCAAAATTCACAAGTATTTACGCTTGTTGTACAAAATCATAACGCACAGCAGGCAGTGGAAATTGCAAATAATATTTCAGAAACATTCCAACGTGATATTCAAACGATTATGAAAGTGGACAATGTCAGTATACTTGCAAAAGCCGAGTTAAAGCAAAATCCGATTCCTATTAAACCAAACAAAGTATTGAATATTACCATTGGTATATTAGTAGGATTTATGTTTGGAAGCGGGTTAGCGTTATTGATGGAAATATTAGACAATACTTTAAAAAATGAGGAAGATATTATTGATGTTCTTGGTGTTACATTAGTCGGTACGATACCAAAAATAGAAAACAAATTATTAGAAAGAAAAATTAAGTCAGCAAAACGCAAATCAGGAGATGAGACAATTGCCTCTAAAGCATAGGAATCCTAAAAAGAAGGACATAAAATTAATTGCCTATTATAAACCTCAATCGTATATCACGGAACAATACCGCTTATTAAAAAATAACATTCAATTTTCCTCTGTGGATAAGGAGATAAAAACAATCGTTGTTACCTCACCTGAACCTGGGGATGGAAAAAGCACCACTTCTGCAAATTTAGCAATTGTACTTGCCCAACAAGGAAAAAGAGTTATTTTAGTAGATTCAGATCTTAGAAAACCAACTATACATTATACCTTTAATACCAGTAACTTACATGGATTAACGAATGTCTTAACGAAGGAAATCAGCTTAGAAAGCGCCATATTAAAAACACATATTGAAAATTTAGAAATATTAACGAGTGGAAAAATACCGCCAAATCCATCGGAATTAATAGAATCAAAGGCGATGGAAATGATTTTATATCAGCTTCAAGACTGGTTTGATTGTGTCGTAATCGATTCACCGCCTATCCTCGCTGTTACGGATGCACAAATATTAGCCAATAAATGTGATGGTGTCATTTTGGTGGTTTCCAGTGGAAAAACAAAAAAGGATGCCGCTTTGAAATCGAAGAATATTCTACTCCATGCCAATGCACGTTTAATTGGTGTTGTCATGAATGGCATCGAGCAAAAAAAGGGAGAGGATTATTATCAATATGGACCATAATGCAAGAAATAGTTTCATATAGGGAGGCGATTGGTTTTGATTGATATCCATAACCATATATTGCCTATAGATGACGGACCAACTGATTTTTTTCAATCCAGAGAAATGTTGCATAACGCAATGAATAATGGGATAACCCATGTTTTTGCCACTCCTCATCATAAAAATGGGCGATTTCTAAATCCGAAATCGGATATTCTGTTAAAAGTACAGGAGCTAAATGCTTACTTAGTTGGTGAAAAGCTCCCGATTCACATACATCCTGGACAAGAGGTCAGAATTCATCACGATATCTTCTCCTCCATAGATAAGGGCGAAATATTGACTTTGAACGATGGGGGGAAATACTTATTACTAGAGCTACCATCCAATGATTTCCCGCATAATACACATGAAATTATCTACGAGCTGTTATTACAAAGAATTGTTCCAATCATAGTGCATCCGGAAAGAAATAGCATCCTGCTGCACCGTCCTGAATTAATATTCGAATTAGTGCAAGAAGGAGCACTCATTCAGATAACAGCAGGTAGTATAACTGGCTCCTTCGGAAAAAAAATCCGAATATATACAGAAAAATTATTAAAACATCAATTAGTCCATTTCGTGGCATCTGATGCACATAACTGTACGAAAAGACGATTTTTACTAAATGAGGCATATAAAATCATAACAAAAACTTTCGGTCTCCAACGAACACTAACTTTACAAACAAATACAGAAGCTCTCCTACATGGTAAACCAATCTTGACTGCACATCCTGTCCCAATAAAGAGAGGAATCAAATCTTTTATGAAATAGCTGGCAAAAAAGGATGGTGTTTGTTAAGTTGAATGATTCATTAGTAGCCAATTTAAATAATGGTCGAAATACGCATGTATTTAATGTTACATTAATCATCATGGCAATATTATTGCATCAGTCACAAGTATTATTTGGAATTAATTTATCTTTTTCAGATATTTTTTGTTTTGTTCTTATTCTCATAATGATGATTAATAAGGAAGCAAGCTTACCAGTAGCACCGATGATTTTTTTTCTAATCGTATCCATAATTGTCTTATTATCTGCGGTTTTTTTTATACCATCTATTGTAATGTACAATCCTTCAGCTATATCGATAGTAAATGATTACTTAAAACTTGTTGCCATTTTTATATACTTTATCACAGGATACAATCTTGTTAAAAAAAGGTTAGTGATAAAAACGATCAAATGGTTTTCCGTTTCTGGAATTTTAATTGGTGCATTAGGGGGCGTATTTACGCTTTTTCATATTCATTTTTTTACTAATCTTTTATATTTCGATAGCACAAGATTCCGTGGACTGATGATTGATCCAAATTATTTTTCTGTTCTTCAAATATCTGCTTTTGTTTACTTTAGCAGATCTGAAATGAAAATGCGGTATAAAGTAGCTGCCTTTTTTCTTTTCATTTTTTCTGTACTAATATCAGGTTCTAAAACAGGTATATTAACTTTTATTGGGTATTTAGCATTTCGTCTTTGTGAGTACATTTTTAAAAAGAGAAAAAAAATGCACGTTATAGGCGGACAATTGATAGTTGTTGGATGTTTGCTTGTCTGCATACCTGTAGTATTAACATCTTTAGATTTTATTTTCCAGTATTTAAGTAAGGTCGTGCCTTCATTTTCAAGAATACAACTGCTCTTTACAGACTTTAGCGGAGCGTTTTCGGAAAATGGATCAGGCAGAACCGTTACTTGGGAGGTGGCTTTACGCCTTATTCAGCTTTCACCGGTAATTGGCATTGGAATTGGCACCTATTCTAATGTAGCAAATGAATTATTTTATGAGAATCATATTTCCCATAATACGTTTTTGCAATTATCTTCCGAATGGGGATTGCCTCTTGCATTTATCTTTTTTCTATATGTGCTGACCGTCCTTTGGAAGGCAACTACATCTGGTGGAAGTAACAATACAAATAGCATATTAAGAGATATCATTATCATTCTTTTATTAGGATCATTAGCTATCTCATTAAATAATGCAAGGATACTTTGGTTAGTGTTAGGTGCGTTAGTATCTTCTTTAGAACGGAATTATTCGGTTGATAATGCGGGGGACAAAGATGTTCAAACGATTTTACCTATATATCAAAAGGAAAAGGAATATGATGTATAACTTCTATAAATATCAGAAATTTATGTCGGCAGGTATATACGCATATGATAATAGCATTAAATTCATTGCACGCAGTGATCATTACACTGCCCATAAGGCTAATCAAATTTTCCAACAAAATTATAATCAGGTCTTTATAAGGCTTTTCATTCTATTATTACGAAAAATATTATTTAATCATAAAATTAGAATTTCCAATTTTCATCATCACCTAGATAACTTTTCAGGATCCGTCTACAGACCAGTAAGAAGTATAACGGGATATAGTGACAGCAGAATATTCGACTTTGATCATCAAAAAGTTTTAAACCTATTTGCAACAAGAAGCGACTTTTATTCCACGCTTAAAAATTATGAGTATTTCCAGGAATTCTTCCCTCTTCCTAAAATACTATCGAAGGATGAAGAAAATCTTTCCGTAATAGAGGAATTAATTCAATTTCAACAATATAGTGAGTGGGATGAACATGATAAGTGTTACATTATAGATGAAATTTTCAAAAAGTATATCCATTATTTTCATGCCTGCAAAAAACGGGAAAACGTGCTATACAATAAGCTGAGTTCTTTCCTCCCTTCTGATAGGGAATCTTATGAAATACAATGGTTCATCGATGAAATACATCCGATGTTATTAAATATGAAGTATCCATGCTTAAAGCTGCATGGAGACCTTTGGACAGCAAATATCATGCTGATAAAGAAGGATTCTAATCAAATTTATGTTATTGATTGGGAGTATTCCAATGAATATTTATTTTTTTATGATTTTTTCAATTTAATGTGGCTTGAGGTTTATGTTAATCATAATGAATTTTACCTTAATAAATATGTTCGTGGGGAAATGGATATTTATTTTGAAAAGATATTTGCCATATTTGATTTAACCTTTCAAAAGGAACATCGCCTCGGGTATTTATATATTTTCTTTTTGAATTTTTACAAAGAACGAGTACAGCCTTTACACAAAAGTGAAAGGCATCAATTTATTCATCGGTTCAAAAAAACAATCGCTACCATTAAGAAAGAAGGTACCGAGCCAATATATAAAATGATGAGTCAGTAGGCGATACGATGAAAAAAACCGTGATTATATTAATGTTCGTAACGATTATCTCCAAAATATTAGGATTTGCAAGGGACATCACTTTATCCTATTTTTACGGAGCATCAAGTATCAGTGATATCTATTTAATCTCCTTAACCATACCAGGTATTATTTTTTCCATTGTCGGAAAGGGGATATCTGTTGGCTATATTCCCATGTATACCCGTATAGAAAACAAAAATGGAACGGAAAAAGCATCTTTATATACCAATAATCTGATTAATTTATTACTGGTTATTTCGACAATCATCTTTCTAATAGGATTTTTCTTCACTGAAACCATCGTAAAGTTGTTTGCATCTGGTTTTGAAGGAGAGACACTTGCACTAACGATTCAATTTACAAAAATATCGCTTGCTAGTGTATATTTTACTGCTTTAATCTATGTATATTTAGCTTTCTTGCAAATTAAGGGAGCGTTTATTATTCCTGCCATCATGGGACTGCCCGCCAATATTATTACAATTGGCGCTATTTTTTTAAGTTCCTATAGCAATCTTTATGTTTTATCCATCGGAATTTTAGTATCTACTTTTTCTCAGCTCTTGCTTTTATTTATTTTCAGTTACAAAAAACAATATCAATATAAATTCATGCTAGATTATAAGGATGAAAATATAAGGAAAATGGCAGTTTTAGCTTTGCCTGCTATAGTTGGAACATCTGTTGCACAAGTTAATTTATTAATCGATCGTACCCTTGCATCCCAAATTACTAACGGGGGAATAACGGCATTAGATTATGCTAATACATTAAGCGTTGTAATTATTGGAGTATTTGTACTCTCCATAAGTACCGTTCTATATCCGAATATATCAAAATTGATTGCGGAAGATAAAATAGATCACATGAAATCGATGTTTTCAAATGCCATTAATATAATCAATATTTTAGTAGTTCCAGCTGCCATAGGATGTATGTTCTTTGCGAGGCCTATTGTGGAGTTACTTTATGGAAGAGGCCAATTTGATGCTCACGCAATAGATATGACATCCTATGCTCTGTTTTTTTATTCGATTGGCATCATTGGTTTAAGTCACAGAGAAAATTTATCGAATGCCTTTTACGCCTTACAGGATACGAAAACACCAATGATTAATGCTGGTCTTGCAATGTCTCTAAATATTATTTTGAATCTCATTTTATCCAGAATATTGGGTATTGGCGGCATCGCATTGGCTACCAGTATTTCTACTACCTTTTGCTCTCTGTTGTTATTAGTGAGTCTGAGGAAAAAGTTAGGAAATCTAGGTTTAAAAAAGCTTTCTATTTCTTTTATTAAGATCATCATTGCCGCTATCGTGATGGGAGGGATAAGCAAATATATTTATGATTTACTCATAACAAAAACCGGCCCTATTGTTACCTTTTGCCTTTCCGTTATGATAGGAGGATTGATTTACATAGCGATATTGTTTCTGTTGAAGGTAAGAGAAATGGACATGATTGTTTTACTATTAAAGAGAAAATTGAAGAAATCTTTTGTAAAGAAAACGGCATAAGGTATGAACTTACGGAGAGGAGGAATTTAAATGAAAATCTTAATAGTTTCTACGGTCTCAGGAACCATTAATGCATTTTTAATACCGCATATTAAATGGTTAATCAAGCAAGGAAATGAGGTTAGTGTCGCAGCTAATTATGCGGAAGATATAAATGATGAAATAGTGGAACTTGGATGTACGATTTACTCTGTTCCCTTTCAAAGAAATCCCCTCAAAATCGAAAACTTGACGGCCTTAAAAATCATAAAACAAATTGTCATGAATGGCGCCTATGAAATGGTGCATGTTCATACTCCGATTGCATCTTTCCTGACGCGAATGGCATGCCGTAATATAAGGGGAATTACAATGGTTTACACTTCACATGGTTTTCATTTTTTTAAAGGTGCACCCAAGAAAAATTGGCTAATTTATAATACATTAGAAAAAATAGCTGCTAGGTGGACAGATGTTTTAATTACTATGAATGATGAGGATTATGAGTATAGTAAAAAATTAACATTAAGGTCTAAATCTTCTTACCATAAGGTCCATGGTGTTGGGATTGATTTAGACAAATATTTCCCGATAACCTTGGAGGAAAAATTAGCATTAAGGTCCGAATATCAATATCATTCCGATGACTTTATTGTTATATATGTAGCCGAACTAAGCCACCGTAAACATCAAGATTTACTGATTAAAGCCATTTCGAGACTAACAGAAAGAATTCATTCCATAAAGCTATTGCTTGTTGGGGATGGAGAGATGTTCAAGGACTATAAAGAGCTGGTTTCTTATTATCAATTAGAAAAAAAGGTAGAATTTTTAGGATATCGAAAGGATATAGATAAGCTTCTAGCTTTATCGGATCTGGCTGTTTCTACTTCCAGACAGGAAGGTTTGCCGGTCAATATTATGGAGGCGATGGCTACAGGCTTGCCGATAGTTGTCACGAATAGCAGAGGGAATCGAGATCTAATTACCGACCATTATAACGGTATTGTTGTCGGGATAGATGACGATGTAGCATGCGCCAGTGCCATTGAAAAAATATATATGTCTAATAATATGAAAACCTATTTTTCCAAAAATAATCTCGATAGAATACAGGCTTATAGTATAGAAAGCATACTCTTAGAAATGGAAGAAATATATGATGATCTATTTTCCCCACATAATAAAGTGATTACGAATAAATATATTTCGCCTCAAAAAGCTTGGATAACAGGAAGGAGCAGGGAATAATGACTAAGGATTCCTGTATTGCATATATTTTGCAAATTCATAAAAATCCTAATCAAGTAAATCAATTTATTCAACAGCTTACTGTGGATCAACATGCAGATGTATTTATTCATATTGATAGAAGGCAATATGATCAAATTCACCATACTATCATAAAGAGGCCAAATGTGAAGATCATAAAACAAAGCATTGTTTGTGAATGGGGGGATATAAGTCAGGTTGATACGACACTGTTATTATTAAAGGAAGTCTTATCTCAGAACAAAAACTACGACTTTGTTTGCTTAAGGAGCGGCCAAGACTTATTAGTGAGAAATGGCTTTTATGATTTTTTGCAAAAAAATAAAGGTAAGATATTCTTGAACTTTATCGATATCACCAATAAGAATAAAGGAGCTATGCTGCTAAACTGGCCAAAAATAACGAGGAAAAGATATACAACTTCCCACCCATTTAGGATGTACAGAAGATCCATTAAATTTTTATTCGATAAAGGCATTAAACTCTTTCCAAATTCGAATTATTGGCCACGGGATTTTGAGCTCTATTGCGGATCTCAATGGTTTACGATTTCGTTTGAAGCAGCACAATATATTATCAGCTTTTTAGAAAACAACCAATGGTATTATCGCTATTTCGAAAAGACATATACGCCCGATGAATGGTTTTTTCATACGTTACTAATGAATTCTCCCTTTAAATCGAACATAGTAAAAGATAATCTATTATATTTAAGAATGGGAACAAGGTTAAGCGAACGAAATTCTCCTGTTTACCTTACATCCGATGATGTAGCTTTAATAGAAGATTCGAAACAGTTCTTTGCAAGAAAGTTCGATGAATCAATTGATAAAAATGTAATTGATTATTTTGTTAACAAAATATGTGGAGAATGTTTTATCCATTCTAAGTGAACCGTTAAATCATTTTAAGTTCAGGAGGTTAGATAGGATGCTAACTTTATATTATAAAAGAAATATCTTTAAAATTTGCGAAATTTTTGGGTCAATATCTGTACATCCTAGCAATCAAAAATATGATATCAGCATTCATCAAGAGCTTTTGTTTTCTCCACTGGACAATAAAAAGAGTGGTAAATTTTCGTTTCATTTATTAATTCCAAACTACATTATTGATTTAAAACAGACGGAACAAGAGATTTATAGCGCCATTCACAAGAATACCAGATATAAAATTAATCGTGCAATGAAAAGGGATTCGTTACATTATTATGAGCTCACGAATCCAACAAATGAGGAATTAGAGAAATTCCAACTATTTTTTAATCCATTTGCGAAAGAAAAAGGGATTCGAGTTTGTGACATGAATAAATTAAAAGCACTTCGAGACCAAAACGCCCTTATTATTTCCTATATTACAGATCATAATGGTCAAGTCCTTTGCTATCACGTTTACCATATTGATGATTTGCAAAGTTATTTAATTTACTCCGCATCTCAACGCTTCACTCATATTAACTCTTCTACTTCGAATTTGATAGGCAGGGCTAATAGACTCCTTCATTGGAAAGATATACAAAGCTTCAAGAGTAAAGGATGTGAATGGTATAACTTTGGTGGGAAAGTTTTAGGTAACCATGATAAAAGGGGGAAAAATGTTAATACATTTAAATTAGAATTTGGGCCAACTGTTGCATATGATGTCAGAACATTTAAAGCAAACGGATTAATGGGAAAGATTGGTCTATTCTATTTGTTTTTTAAGTGGAGACGGAGCCCCGAATATAGATTTAGTAAACTCGTTAAGCATAAGACGAGTGCATCTATGCTTTATTGAATTATTTTTTATCCATGACATAGAAAGTGGTGAATGTATGAATCTATCTTTTAACCAAATCGAAAGCTTAAGCAATCAATTTGGGTCATCCTTTTTTTTATTCGATGTAAATAAATTACATGATAATTATCAAAAACTACATACAGCGTTTAAAAAAAGATATCCAAAATTGATTATTGGCTATTCCTATAAAACGAATTATATTCCTTATTTATGTAAGGAAATGGATAAATTGGGTGCTTATTCGGAGGTTGTTTCCAAATTAGAATATGATTTAGCAATAAAGATTGGGGTTAATCCAAAGAGAATTATTTTTAATGGTCCAATAAAATCATTCGAGGCTATTAAAGTGGCTCTGGATAATGGAAGTTTGTTAAATATTGATTCACTTTATGAGATAGACCATATTATAACTTATTGTATGGAGAATCCACTTCAACATGTAAAACTTGGCATAAGGGTTAATTTTGATATTTCTCAATCTAATAAAAATGTACTTCAAGAAGGCTATAAAAACAGTAGATTCGGAATCTGTGTTGCCAATGGGGATTTCGAGTATGCACTAAAAAAACTGTCACAAGTTGAAAATATTACTGTTACTGGTCTCCATGGACATTTCTCTACAAATGAGAGGAAGGTTGAGACCTATATTACCATTACAAAAGAGTTATGTAGGATCGCTAAAAAGTATATAAAGGGAAATCTTGAATACATTGATATCGGCGGCGGGTTTTATGGGGAATTACCTCCAGAATTTGCCATCACTGCTCCCACTTTTGATGAATATGCATGCGCAATTTGCAAGGTTCTTAACAGCGAATTTCTCATCGAGGAAAAAAGGCCATTTTTAATAGTGGAGCCAGGAATATCATTAGTTGCTAATGTTTTTACTTTCATTGCAAAGGTAATGGAAACGAAAAAAATCGCTGAACAGTTTTTTGTAGTAGTAGATGGAAGTGTTCACAATATTAAGCCTACTATGCATAAACGTAATCTCCCTATGCAAATTTTTTATAGTAAGGAGGACAATCCAGAAAACGGTCTTTTTCATATAGTTGGATATACATGTATGGAAAAGGATTACCTTGCTTACGAGGTTGCAGGCAAGCCTCCTACGCAAAATGATTATATTTTATTTGAGAACGTTGGTGCATATACCATTGTATTTAATCCTCCTTTTATTAAAGAACGCCCTGCTGTTGTAGCATTTGATGGAAATTCGTATTTAGAAGTTCGAAAAAGGGAAACTTTAAATGAATTTTTTCATGAAAATTTATATTTGTTTTCCTAGAGGAGGGGATTGAATGAATATTTTAATTAGCAGTGCCGGCAGACGAGTTAAATTAATGCAGTATTTTAAGGAAGAGCTCCATCGTATTGGGGGAAAATTGATTGCTGTTGATTGCGATGCAACAGCACCGGCTCTTTCCTTTGCGGATTACGCTGAAACTGTTCCGCAAATTACTCATCCTGATTATATAAAGACACTTTTAGACATCTGTAAGAAACATCATGTACATGCTATATTAAGTCTCATCGATCCAGAATTAAGCATTTTAGCCAATCATAAAACGCAGTTTTTTAACGAAAATATAAAAATCATTGTATCTAATAAAGAGGTTGTAGATCTTTGTCTCGACAAATATCGTACCTTTCAATTTTTAAAAAATCATGCTTTACCTTTTGTACCTACCTATATTAAAAAGGATGAAATTGTAGAAGAATTACAAAATCACAAACTTGCGTTCCCATTAATTAGTAAACCTAGATATGGAAGTGCTAGTCTTGGAATGACAGTTATTCAATCGCTTAAGGAATTGGAAACACTTTGGTTAGATAACAATAGTCATGTGATCCAACCTTTCATTAGTGGTGAAGAATATGGAATAGATGGATATATTGATTTTGTAAGTTCTCAAACCACTAACCTTTTTTGTAAACGCAAATTAAAAATGAGGGCAGGCGAAACAGATAAATCTATCTCTGTGTTGGATGAAGAGCTCAGCAAATTGATAGCAAAAGTAATCCAACATTTAAAACCTATTGGTCCCATTGATATTGACTGTTTTAAAACAGATAAAGGATACCTCGTATCAGAAATAAATCCGCGATTTGGAGGAGGATATCCGCATGCCCATGAAATGGGACATAATTTTGTGAAAAATATTATAAACAATTTATTGGGAAAACCGAATAAGGTGATGGCGTCCACCTATTCAGAAGGGGCCGTCATGATAAAATTTGATGATATTATGGTTCTTCCATCAATAGTCAACATTTCACAATAGGAAATTATTTTTTGAAAAGAACGGTTGATGGGGAGTGAATACTGCATGTATGAAGTAATATCGTATCAGGATAAGAAACTGTGGGAAGAAAAACTATCACAAATTAAGATAAAAGATATTTTTTATTATCATTCTTATTGTATGATGAATCATTATACGGGAGATGGTGAACCTTTTTTATTTTTCTATGAAGATGAGAGAGGGAATAAGCTTTGCTATGTATTTTTAAGGAGAAATATCCATAAATTGGATTTTTTGAAGGGAGAAATAGATTCGGAATTATATGATATTATTACTCCTACTTACGGATACGGGGGTCCATTGTATAATAAAATTAATAAGCAATTATTAATTGATTTTAGACGAGAATTTGAAAACTATTGCAAAAAGGAAAATATTATTTGCGAATTTATCCGATTTCATCCTATTTATCAAAATCAAACCTTTTTAGAAAACTTAATGGATGTAACATATGATAGAGAAACCATTTTAGTTGATTTATCAAAAGGGGAAAACGAAATTTTCAATATATATCATAAAAATCATAAAAGGAATATAAATAAAGCAATTAAAAATCAGCTGATATTCAGGGTTTTTCAAAATGAAGAATCCTATTTAATCATAGATAAATTCTATGATATGTATCAAAAAACAATGGACAAGGTGAAAGCTACGTCTTATTCCTACTTTTCTTTAGATTATTTAAAACAATTAGTGAAGGAATTTTTCCATCGTTCCATAATCGGGGCTGTTTATTATAATGGAATGTTGATAGCAGCGGCATTTTGTCTTTATGATGAACATTCTTTGCATTATCACTTGGGCTGCTCTGAACAAGAATTTTTAAGTCTCGGCTCTAACACTTTTCTCTTGCATAATATTGCAATTTGGGGGAAACGAAATGGTTTAACTGTTTTTCATCTTGGTGGGGGACATGTTGGAAGAGACTCCCTTTTTCAGTTTAAGCATCGTTTCAATCCATTAGGGACATTACATTTTTATATTGGAAAAAAAGTGCATAATTCTGCAAAGTATACATCTCTAATTAGAAAATGGGAAAAATACTATCATCAAGAGTCGAACCCAGCCTTCTTTCCAGAATACCGTAATAAAATATAGTATGATAGAAGAGTCTGCTATCTAAAAAGAAGAAACGATATTCGTTCCTTCTTTTTTCATTTCATCAAATTTTCGTCAGCACTATCCCAACTAATGCAACGATTACCCCAACAATTTGATAGGATTTTAAAGATTCTTTATATATGTAACATCCAGCTAATACTACCACTAAGCAGTTTAAGCTGACAATTGGAAAAACAATACTCCCTAAGCCCTTGTTTAATGCGTAAAAATAACAGCTGTAGCCAATTACACTAATAATTCCTATGATAATACCTGTTTTAATTTCTGGAAATGCAATTTTTTCTTTAACAATCAACATATGAATTCCTAAATAAAGAGAGCCTCCGCCATACATGGAAACAAGAATATCCAGTGAATGAATATGCAGATAAGTGGTTGTTTTCATTAAGATTCCTAAGATACCAAAGGACAAAATGGAAAGCAGCACGCGAAACATCCATGCTACGTAATTTGTGTTGGAATGGTATTTTGGTGTGTATTGAATGACAAATACAGCGCATAACATACAGATAATACCAATCCACTGCATTAAATGGATCTGTTCCTTAAATATTAGTGCAGCACATAATATCGGTATGATAGTATTAACAGCAATTATTGGCGATGTTAAACTTGCTGGACCTTTTTCAAAAGCACGCGACATTTGAATATTTCCATTTGCATTTAAAATACCGATAAAGCTGCCTAAGAAGATGGATAGTACACTTGGATGAAAGCTGTTAGAAACAGATCCATAACAAAAGGTAAGAAGGAACGCCATAAAATAAAAGAAAAACTGGATCTGTACCTTCGAGAGATGTTTGGTGGAACTCCATTTAAAAATGGTATTGTTGACTCCAAAACCTATACTAGTTGTTAATGCTGCTAGAATCCACACGATGACTACGCTTCTTTCTTAGTAATATGCAATTTTAACTCTATTATTCTAGCACATTATGAAGTAATTTTGTCAGAAATTTCGCGTGTAGATAGATAATTTTGAAAAAAGAAGAAATAGGCATATTGATTCATTTTTATTGGACTATTATATTTTACGAACATTTGTGCTATACTAGATTTAGCATAGTCATGTAGGGTGGGCAGTGGTCACTCCTTTTAGAAGGGGGGTGATGCACTGATGGTCACAGTATACGAAGCATTATCATTAATGGTCACTTTCGGCTCATTAATCGTAGCAGTGATTGCAGTAGTTATTTCTCTGGTAAAACGGAAATAACCCACCCTGCCTAGGCCATGGTTTGGGTGAGTTATTCGCATCTTCTCCGGGCCACTGCACTTCTTGCAGTAGCTATGCTACGGAACATTGATTCGCAGTCAATGTTCCTTTTTATTTTATTCTGTTACTAATATTATATACAATTTGATTTTTGTAAGCAAATAATTCTATGAAGATTCATGGACGATTTTGCTTATTCCGCTGACCAATCGGAATATAAACCGCTTCCATTACAGCCCGGACAATCTATTGGCATTGTGTAAGCAGTAAGAGCCGGCACGAATCCTCTTCCTTTACAGTCTGGACATTTCCCCAATGCTTCCATCGAAGAACGATGCTTTTCATATCTCTCAGCTCTCCAATTAGAAAAGGAGTTTAATAATCCCATCCTATCACCTCCATATATTTATGACCTATGAAGAATATAAGGTTTTAAGTTTTATGCATTTCTTAGTATTACCCAATCCCTGGTTTTTATAATATATGGAGTAATAGTCATTAATGCAGGTGAAAATGGTCATAAAAAAAGCAATCATTACGAAATATGCTTAAGTAAAATGATTCAGCATGATTTATAAGAAGTGTTGATTATAGAGATACATGTAGGTATTACGAATTATTTTTGTAAGAATTTTCCGAAAAAAAATGGGTGGATGTGCTATAATTTAATATAACACAGTTGGCGGGGTGGGGAGTGGTTACTTCCTTTTTTCGAAAGGGGGGATCACTGTTGATTACGACTTACCAGGCGTTATCATTAATGATTATGTTTGGTTCATTAATACTAACAGTGATTTCGGTTGTTCTTGCCATCACTAAAAAGAAATAACCCACCCTGCAGGCCAAAAAGTTGGGTAGGTTACCTCGATTAACGGGCCACTGCTCATCTTGCGGTTACTGTGTCAGGAACTGTGGTTGGGAGCCACTGTTCCTTTTTTTTAGCCCTTAGAACGCTTACCTTTTTAATTATATTTCATTAAAATCATTATATACAATAAAATTTTTATATTCAAATAAACATGTAATATTGTAATATTTTTATAAAAAAAGACGAGGGATAGCTATGAAGCTAATTTATCAAGAAGTTCTAACGAATATTGACTGGGATGAAATGAGACAAGTTTATCAGTCTGTTGGATGGAAAAAACATACGGAAGAAAAAATTCAAACGGTTTTCCAAGCTAGCAATGCTGTGGTTATTGTTAGAACTGATAAGCGAATTGTGGGATTTGGAAGAGCTCTTACAGATGGAGTATTTAATGCAGCCATTTATGACATTGTTGTACATAAAGATTTTCAAGGATTAGGAATTGCCAAACGTATAATGGCTCATTTATTAAGAAAGCTTGAGGGAATTTCGTGTATTCACTTAATTTCCACCACTGGTAATGAACCCTTTTATAAAAAGATGGGATTCAAAAAAGTAAAAACCGGAATGGCTAGGTATTTAAATTCTGGTCTTGCTCAAGAATATTTAGAATGATTATGGGATATTTGTATGTGTATGCGAATATATTGTCATAGGAAATAAGATGGAAAAAGGGGATGAACAGGAAACCTTACTTTGGTACTCCTGTAAATTCCCTTTTTGATGAAAATTTTGATCCATTATTTTCTTCTTATATCTATTAATTTGCTATTTTTATATTTTATTTTCACTTTTTCACCAATGTTATAGTTTAAAAAGAGTTGGCAGTCCATTATAACCACTTTATTATTATTAAATCCCATTGCGCATGTTTCCGACTTTTCATTAGTAGAAAGAGAAAGCTTTTTCTTTGTTTTAATTCCAGTAAGTTTTTCCGTAGGCTTGGAAGAATAGTATTTTTCTACGATGGTGACTTTCTCATATGGTTGTATCGGATGGTAGATTAGCATGGCAAATAGACAGAAAATTAACAGCAATAATAACAAACATTTCCCTATTATTTTTTTCATTTTGCACTCCTTTTGCAGTTCAAATTTCTGATTACCACAAATGTATGGAGTAAAACTAGTATTTATGAATAGATTCCTCATATTTGTTTTCTAATTATTTTTAATAAAAAGCTCATTTTTTTGAAACTTTTTCCTTCTTTGGAAAGTCTAATATAATGAAAGGTTTTCTACGTATAAAGTTTCACTCAAATTAGAACGAAAAGAAATTTTCAATATAAATATTTAGAAACAATATTATAGAAAAATCGCATGGGTTGCGTAGGGGGACTTCATGAATAGAAGGTTGATGCTCTGGACTTTTTTCATCAGTTTAATTATTGTTTTACTATCTCCATTTTTAATTCCTGTAAAAGTAACTAGTTTTAGTGAACTAAAAGTATTGAAATTTGGATTTCCATTTCCATTTATTGAACAAACAAGCAACATCATTCCTGCTCGTGAAGATTTTCCATTAAGGTTAACGATGCAGAACCCTTTAGAGCATGTTACCCAAATTTTGCTTGGTAACTTTGCATTGTCTGTTATAAATGTAATGGTGTTCTATTTGGCATGTTGGTATGTGATAAAAATGATTGTAATGAAAAGAAAAAGGGCAACAAAACTGGACAATTAATACTTTCAAACTAATTCGTTATTCCCTCTACTCAAAAAAAATAAAAAATTCTTGAAAATATAAGATTTTCCATTTATGATTAAATTAAAGAAAAGATTTTAATAGAGTAAACAATTAAAAATTGAAAGAACATTCATGTATGTCTCATTACGTTGAATATTTTGTTAATATACGAGCTTCTTAAATAAACTGACTGGTCATTTTAAAACAACAATTGAATTTAAGATAGTTTGGAGGAAAATCATGCCACCAATTGTGTCAGAAGAATACAAAGTGAATCGCAAGAAATTAATTTTAGAAAGTGCGCTAAAATGCTTTGCTGAAAAAGGTTTCGAATTAGCAACTATTGATGATATTTGTGCAAGATCAGGAATGAGCAAAGGGTCCATCTATAATTACTTTAAAACAAAAGAAGATATATACATACAGCTAATGAATGAACAAACAAGGGAAAACTTTGAATACTTTAAAGAAGCATTTTTAACTATTACCACTGCAACTGAAAAACTTCAATTCCTTTTAAAAACATATCGAGAAGTATCCTTAACAGAAGCATTTAAAAATTTAACACTTGTACATGGCGAATTTTGGCTTTCAACCTCTCGTAAGAAGGAAATTCGCAGCATTATGCTGGAAAGGTATCAAAATGTTTACATACGTTTTGTGAAGGGAATTCTTGACGAGGGCAAAGCAAATGGTGAATTTAAACATGATTTTGACTCATCCGTTATTGCCACGCTCTTTTGGACATATATAGATGGTATTTGTTTGGATTATGCGGTAATAGGCAATGAATATCCTTACTGTGAGATATTTAGACAAACAGAAGCTATGATCTTTTCCTTAATATTGAAACGCGACTAATTACCGTTCAGTAAACGTTAAAAATTAGAAAGCGGGTGGAGGTAGTGAGTACAAAAAATATTAATGAACATTTAAAGCAAGTTCATGAACTAAAAAGAAAAAGAACGATACAAAAAGTAAAGAAAGCTATTGATTTATTGATGGACCGTAACGAGAAGGTTAATTTTAATAGCATTTCCAAAACATCTGGTGTCAGTAAAGCAACTCTATATAAAAATACGGAAATAAGAGAATTAATAGAGAAAATGAGATTACAGAATACGTCTTTGCCATCTCTTCTACAAATTAAACGAGAAAAAGAAGAGAGGTACAAAGGTGTCATGATTTCTTCCTTAAAGAAAAGAATTAAGCTCTTAGAAGAAGAAAATAGTGAATTAAAAGAGGAATTACATCAAGTATCTAAACGCCTTGAAAAATATCAAAACTCTATGTCATAGATAGGGAGGGATAAGGTTATAGCTTATTCCTCTTTTTTTGCGTCATTCGTTAGATAATGTCATGTATTTTATAGATAAACATTAAGGAAAGCAGCCATTTAGGATGGCTCTTTTTATGGGAAAAGGGGAGCACACGGATTGTACATAAATATGTTATGTCAACTTTGCGCTCCTTAAAAATGTAAATTCTATTAACGAAAGATGATAATTATTTTAACCTGTTACCAAATAGTTCTATTAATGCTCTGACAATTAAAACAGCAGAGAATAAAATAACAATAATTGCGCCAACCACCATTAAAACTGTTGCTAAAGTTGCAGGAATGATTGAAGTTGATACTAATGTTGGAAGGATAATTAAAGCAAATCCAGATAGGATTGCATAGAAATATTGCAGATTCATCTTATCCACCTCCTTGTATTAATATATGTACAATCTTTTAAGTGGTGATGGTTCTCCGGATAAAAGGGTTTTTGATTCAGTAACAAGACTTGCATACATTTTAATGGAGAGGAAAAGATAATCAGAAAGCTGATTTATTAATAATTAGCCAATTATCATATTGGGGGAATCATCTTGAGAAGGTATACACTATTCGCTATGTTTATGGTTTTACTAGTCTTACTTTCAGCTTGTAGTACAGCAAGCCGCAATACCGGAAGTGATAAAGATGGTAAGAATACGCTTTATCAAAACATCCAAAAAAAAGGGGTTATAACGATTGGGACAGAAGGAACCTATGCTCCTTTTACGTACCATGATAGTGCCGGAAAGCTTACTGGTTTTGATATTGATATTGCTAACGAAGTATTTAAAAGATTAAAAATTAAGCCAAAGTATATCGAAACAAAATGGGACGGAATGATTGCCGGCCTTGATGCAAAACGTTATGACATGGTTGCAAATGAGGTCGCCGTTAGATCGGATCGTTTAAAAAAATATGATATGTCTGACCCATATATTGTATCAAAAGCAGTGCTGATTGTTCGCAAAGATAACAACACAATAAAAACGTTAGATGATTTAAAAGGAAAAAAAGTGGGACAATCATTAGATAGTAATTATCGGAAAATTGCAGAGAGTCATGGTGCAACAAATACAGTAGTGGATGGATTTAATCAAGCCGTTGACCTCATTACATCTAAACGAATTGAC
>Ga0224736_1056_pt1 | contig 28331 bp, 28 predicted proteins | sample IA12soil_MG_GH6A_FD_161628 | JGI IMG/M metagenome (GOLD analysis project Ga0224736, IMG submission 161628) | Enriched cells from agricultural soil in Iowa, United States - IA12soil_MG_GH6A(-) | ecosystem: Environmental > Terrestrial > Soil > Agricultural land | place: USA: Iowa | collected 2017-05-08
GACTATCCTTATGGCGGGACTTTTGATAAAATAAGGCCATTACAAAAAAAGGAGAATACATCATGGAACGAACACTGGTTATTTTTAAGCCAGATGCTGTCCAGCGCGGTATCGTCGGAGAAGTCCTTAGCCGATTCGAAAAAGTGGGTCTAAAAATTATCGGCATGAAAATGCTTAACCCTGACGAGGCGCATTATTACCACCACTACGAAACGATCGGCAAGATGGTTTCGCGTCGTGGCGAGGCGCAATTTAAAGTACAACTTGGTGCCATGCAGGAGGGTCCCGTGATTGCCATGGTGCTTGAAGGCGTTGGTGCGGTTGCCTTGGTCCGGAAGATGGTAGGGGCAACGAGTACTAATGAAGCGGCTCCAGGAACAATCCGGGGCGACTACGCTCACGCCAGCCTCGACCACGTTAATGCTCATAACGTTGCGCTTCCTACCATTCTTCACGCCTCAGGCGATGTTGACGAAGCAACGCAGGAAATCAAGCACTGGTTCTCTAACGAAGAGATCTATGCTGACTATCAGACGGTTCACGAATACTTTACCCAGCCTATGCCAGGTAAAAAGAGAGCGTCTTAGGAGACGTACAAATCAATCAGCGGTCTCCGGGCCGCTGATTTTATATGGTATACTAACCCTGGTGCGCCTCGGTAGCTCAATTGGATAGAGCAGTTCCGTCCTAAGGAAAAGGTTGCAGGTTCGACTCCCGCCCGGGGTACCATCTAAAATGCCAGACAGGTTTATGTCTGGCATTTTACATAGGCTCCCGGGTGATTTGCCTGTTATTTGCTATAATATGCTCATGGCCAAAAAAGATGCATCCGGGCAACAGCTCGACTTTGACGGGCAGCGCGATGGGGAGCAGCTGCTTTTCGTATTTAGGCGTCATATGATCTCTATGCGCAAAGGGTTTTATCTTCTGGTGATACCTTTTTCCCTTAGCTCAATACCCCCGCTTATCTGGCAAACTAACCTCGAACTATTTCTTCTGCCGGTGGCCGGCCTGGTTATCGGGCTGTTGCTTTTTTCGTATCACTTTATTATGTGGTATTTTACGGTCTATATTGTGACCGATCAGAGAATCCGGCAAATCACCCAAAAGGGTTTCTTTGGTAAAAACGTTGTCGAGCTCAGGCTGTCAAAGATCCAAAACATAAGCTATAATGTACCAGGACTTTCCGGTGAGATTTTTGGGTACGGCACGATCGTTATCCAGACTCTCGTTGGAGACCTTGTTATCCATAAGGTCGAGCATCCGGATGAAATTTATAACAAATTACAGGACGCTGTATCGGCCGCTATAGCCGGTGAACAAGGAGACTATGAAGAAGCTACCGTTTAAAAAACGTAAAGAAGCGCAAAAAACAGCACCTTCTCGCATTACAAACGAGACTGTCGCTGAACACCGCGAACGTATCCTTGCTGGAGGCCGACGCTTTAAGTACCCTATGCAGTACGCACGGCACAAGCTCGTGTTCAATACGATTATCGTTACTCTCGTCACTCTGGTGCTTCTTGCGGTTGTGGGGTGGTGGCAGCTGTATATCGTGCAAAACTCCAGCTCGTTTTTCTACCGCGTAACACGTGTCTTGCCGCTTTCTGCGGCATCGGTTGATGGCGAATCCGTTCGCTATAGTTCGTATCTTATGTATCTTAATAGTTCGGCGCACTATCTGCAGCAAAGCGAGCAAGTCAATCTTAGTAGTGAGGACGGTAAGCGTCAGCTTGATTACTATAAACGCAAAAATATGGACAACGCCATTGCAGATGCCTACGCAGCAAAATTAGCCCGCGAAATGAATATATCTATCAGCGACCAAGATGTTGAGAATACCGTTAAGCAACAACTTAACACTTCTAGCGGACATATATCGCAGGAAACGTACGACGCTTCAACGCTCAATATTCTAGGCTGGGCGCCAGATGAATACCGCCAGGCTATTAAAAACAAGCTTATTCTCAAGGCTGTATCGTACGCTATCGATACGACGGCAAAGCAGCAGGCAGACAAGGCGGCGTCGCTAGTTAATGCCAAGGGTGCTGACTTTACTAAGATTGCCGCTGCACTTGGTGGTGAGGGGAACGCTAAGGTGACGGTCGGCGTCTCCGGTATGGTACCGCTTGCCAATAGCGATGGCGGGCTTAGTGCGGCTGCCGCAGCCTTAAGGAAGGGCCAAGCTTCATCCGTTATTAAAACGACAACAGGCGACGGCTACTACTTTGTTCGACTTATTGAAAAGAACGATACGCAGATCAACTACCAGTATATCCGCATTCCACTCACGGCATTCAGTGAAAAGCTTGCGGCGCTTAAGAAGGATAATAAGATTCACGAGTACATCTCTATTCCAAGTGTTGATAGCCAGCCAATTAAAAAATAGGAGGTTTTATGTTTAGCGTACCAGCACTGCCATACGGCTATGACCAGTTAGGCAAGTATATTAGCGGAGACATTATGAAGCTCCACCACGATAAGCACCACCAGGCTTATGTCGACAAGCTCAATGCGGCAATTGACGCGGCTCCAGCACTTCGCGAGCGGCCGCTCGAAAGCATGCTGAGTGATTTAGCAATACTCCCTGAAGCCGTCCAGACGGCAGTTCGGAACCATGGTGGTGGCCACTATAATCATTCGCTGTTCTGGCAGTGGATGTCGCCTGATGGAGGTGGAGAACCAACCGGCGACTTAGCCAAGCAAATTACCGAGAAGTACGGTAGCTTTCAGGGATTCGTAGATGAATTTACAACTAAATCCCTTGGTGTGTTTGGTAGTGGTTGGGCATGGCTTCAGCCTAATTTAGACATTATTACAACACCAAACCAAGACACGCCGATCATGCAGGGCCTAGATGCACCGATTCTTGGCCTGGATGTCTGGGAGCATGCGTATTACCTTGATTATAAAAACAAGCGTGACGATTACGTCAAAGCGTGGTGGAACGTGGTTAACTGGGATTTTGTCCAGCAGCGCTACGAGCAGAAATAGGTAAGAGCTCCTACGGGAGCTCTTTAAGTATAGCGTCGAGCATAGCCATACGAACGTACAGCCCGTTACCAGCCTGTTTAAAGTAAACAGCGCGCGGGTCCTTGTCGACTTCCGCTGCAATCTCATTAACCCGGGGGAGCGGATGCATGATGATCGCTTTTTTCGGAAGATAACGCAGTGTCGACTTGTCGATTGTGAATGCCTGTGTGCCGTGCGCCAGCTTTGCGTCACTATGCCGTTCCAGCTGCAGCCGTGTCCAGTAAACGACATCTGCACCGGTAAAGGCTTTCTCGATATCGTCCGTTTGTTCGTAGGTGGTACCGTTCTTATCCAAATACTTCAAGACGTCTGCACTCATCTGAAGTTCGGGTGTTGAGATAAAGATGATGTGATTATTTTTGTAGGTAGAGAGCAGCTTGGCAAGGGAACGGACGGTCCGGCCATGAGCTAGGTCTCCTCCCATAACCACTTGTAAGGTGTCGAGCCGTCCAAACTTCTGGTAAATCGTATAGGCATCAAGAACGGCCTGGGTAGGGTGCTCGGCTTTGCCATCGCCGCCGTTAATGATAGCAACGTTACTTACCGCGGCGGCGCGTGCCGCATGACCATCTTCTTTAGTACGCATGCAGATCGCATCGACACCGTACTCGTTGAGCACGCGTACGGTGTCCTCGATAGTTTCACCTTTGGCGGCCGATGAAAACTCGGCGGCGTTTTCGGTGCCGATAACGGCCATGCCAAGTTTGGCGGCCGCAATTTCAAAACTAAAGCGTGTCCGGGTAGAAGGCTCATAGAACATCGATACCATAATGCGGCCCTGATGTAATTTTAAGGTGTTACGGCGTGTTTTTATGTGTTGATCCTGTTCCATAAAAAAAATAGCGCGGCCAAATAGCCGCGCCAGTTCGTCATGATCGAACTGATCTGCCCTGAGAATGTGTCGCATTGCCCCTCCTTGTTACTTTCCCCTTAGCATAACTGGTTTGATGTATTTTGCAAGTGATGTGCGTGCGAATAAAAAAAATTACCCCTTTAAAAGGAGTAATTTTAATAATTTCTTGGCGGGCTCGACCGGATTTGAACCGGCGATCTCCTCCGTGACAGGGAGGCGTGATAACCCCTTCACTACGAGCCCACAGCTTTCAACATGATAGCAGTTTTCGCCCCCGTTGGCAACAGTTTATTTTCGGTACCACAACTGTTATAATAACGGAGATCCACTGATGCCGCTGTAGCTCAGCTGGTAGAGCGGCGCTTTCGTAAAGCGTAGGTCTCCGGTTCAAATCCGGACAGCGGCTCCATATTTGCATAGGCGGGTATCGTATAGTGGTTAATATGCGACCTTCCCAAGGTCGAGAGCAGAGTTCGATTCTCTGTACCCGCACCAGGTTATAGAAATTATGAAAAATACTCTTACAACCAGCATCAAGACAGCTCTCGAAGACCGGCTTTTGGCGGCAATGGTTATTGTACTGATTCTGCTTTGTATTGTCTTTTGTATTTACGTTGGCATTTCGTTGCGCCCAAGCGACCTCCAGGTCGCTGTTCACTATACGGCCTTTGGCCCAACGGGTTTTTACCGGGAGAAGTGGTATTATTTGGCTAACTTTATTGCGCTCGGCGGCCTTATCGCTGTTATCCATACGGCCCTTATCGTCAAACTTCATGCCCAGGGACGCCGCCAAATCGCTTTCTTGTTTGGCTGGATGAGCCTGCTTCTTTTGGTCGTAGCGTTCTTTATAGCGCGGTCTGTCTTAAGAGTTGCCTTTTTGTAATCCATGATCGATCTTGAACTTCCTCTCAAAAAGCGAACCAAGCAATATCGTTTCTTTGAAATGCTTCCAGCTCTCCTGAGCTATGGTATGCTCATCGTGCTGGTTGTGTTGTCACTTTTTAGCCCACTTGCTGCCGCCATATATCTTTTGCTTCTTATTATTACCGTTTTAGTTAAGGCGTTTGGTATTGCCGCACATACGATTACTGGCCGCAACCGGCTTGAAAGGGCACAGAACGTCGATTGGCATGAGCGGCTTCTTCAGCTTGAGCATCCCGTAAAGAGTTACGAAAAGGAAAAGAATGTCCGTTCTCAGGGTTTTGGGTTTGAGGCTCACAAAGAGAACCTCCGCCTCATGGCGGCGGATCCTTCGGCTTTTCCTGTGCCTTCCGAGCTCTTTAACGCCGTTATCGTTGCAGCTTACAACGAATCCTATGAGGTTATCGAGCCTACTATCCAAACTATTGCCGACACGCACTACGACAGCGATAAACAGATCGTCATCTTTACCTACGAAGCCCGGGGCGGCGAGGGAATTGAAAAGACAGCCAAGGCTCTTGAGAAGCGTTTTAAAAATACCTTCAAGGCTTTTCTGGTTATTAAGCATCCAGATGGTATTCCTAACGAGGTAAGGGGCAAAGGTGCAAACATTACCTTTGCCGGACGCTATCTTAAAACCTGGCTGCACGATCAGGGTATTGCGTATAAGAACGTCATTGTAACGACGCTTGATTGTGATAACCGGCCGCATGCAACGTATTTCGACTATGTAACGTATGAGTATGTAGTCCACGAAGATCGAAAGCATCTGTCGTACCAGCCAGTGTCGCTGTTTTTAAATAATATATGGGATGCGCCTGCTCCTATGCGCGTGCTTGCCACCGGTAACTCCTTTTGGAATATTATTAGCTCAATGCGGCCGCATACGCTGCGTAATTTCGCATCCCACTCGCAGCCAATGGATGCACTGGTCGAGATGGACTTTTGGAGTACGCGGTCTATCGTCGAGGATGGCCACCAGTATTGGCGCAGTTATTTTTACTTTAACGGTAACTACTCCGTTACTCCTATCTATGTACCCATTTATCAAGATGCGGTCCTCTCCGAGACCTACCGCCGCACCCTTAAGGCACAGTTTATGCAGCTCCGGCGCTGGGCATATGGCGCTTCCGACATTCCGTATGTGGCAACCCGTATTTTTACCAAAGACCGGAACGTTCCGCTTTTTCCAGGGCTGGCACGCCTTTTCCGCCTGATCGACGGCCACGTGACGCTCGCAAGTATCTCTATTCTTGTCGCCATTGGCGGGTGGGTGCCGCTCCTTATTAACTCACAGGCGGCACGCGACATCGCCGCACACCAGCTACCAGAGGTGATTAGTGGCATCCAGCAGGTTGCAATGTTTGGACTTTTTATCACGGTATTTCTTGGGTTCAAGATGTTACCGCCGCGGCCTGCCCGCTATAAGCGCCGCCGTACTATATGGATGGTGCTCCAATGGTGTCTGATGCCTGTCACGGCGATCGTCTATAGCGCCGCCTCCGCGTTTAATGCACAGACCCATCTGCTTTTAGGCAAGTATCTCGATAATTTCGATGTTACCGAGAAGGCGACTCACGCTTCGGTTGCCCGGGCCCGCGCCAAGAAGGCCGACCACGTTTCCGAGTAGTAGCAATAAGATGATGTTGAGCGGCGTATTGTACTGCGGCAAGCTCATCAAAGCGACGTAATACGTCGTGGGTAACCGCCTCTATGTCACCGGGGGTGATCATCTCCCGCTGAGAAGAGAGGCTATCTTCTACCGTCTGCGCCAGCCATAAGGCATTATATTCTGCTTCTAGGGGTGCATGGGTAAATGCCTTTGCGATACTGAGTATCAGTTTGCCAAGGTTGAACGTATCCTCTTTACCGCCTGGTAGTTGGACCGGTTTGTTCTCTGCGAGTGACGGCCGCTCGTAGGTGGTAAATACGGTGCCACATTTCGCACATCGCCGCCTTCGCCATACGAGGGGCTGCTTTTTGTTAGGGCGCGAATTAACAACGGCAGTGCTGGGGTGAAAACAATTTATGCAAAACATGTCTATATAATGTCATACAGCTATAAAAAATACCAGTGGAAAACATAAGAATAATGGGGATAAAAAACCACCTCCGTATTACGGGAGGTGGTACCATTTGGCTTAGGGTAGGGGGTTACGATTTGTGCGTGCGGATACGGACGGCTTTTTTTGCGTCTCCCCAAGTCATGTCGTATTCAAACGAGATATGAACTTGTTCCAGAGCTGATGGTTGTGATATATTCTTATCTTTACCCATACAATCATTTTAGCATAAGTAGTATAAAATGTCAACAATAGGCCATGAACCAGTTATTCCATATGTGGTATATAGAAGAGTAAAACAGGGCATATTTTACCGTGGAAAACTCTTGATTTCTGTGGGTAAACAAAAAGACCCCTGCAGGGTCTTCGATGTACAAATATGGTGGGCGATAGAGGGCTCGAACCTCTGACCTCCACAACGTCAATGTGGCGCTCTAGCCAACTGAGCTAATCGCCCTCAGTTGCCGCCTTATCATAACAAATAGAGGTGGGGATTGCAATATTGGCAGGGATTATATATGATAATAGCGAACGTTGAGGCGGCCTAACCATCCGATGAGTTCCGCGGGAGTAATACGTGCGTAACGTGTTTCATGAGTTGCCTGACAATCAGGAAGTCCGGTGGAACCGCCCTTAAAGGGTCCGAGACATGCGATATATGGATTTAATAGTATTAAAACCAGTCATCGCATGTTTTTTAATTACTAAAAAAGGAGTGAGAAATGAACGACGAACAACTACATGCAATGAGGCATAGTCTCGCGCATATCACTGCCGCGGCCGTAAAGCGCCTATGGCCTAACGCAAAGTTTGGTGTAGGTCCGGTTGTCGAGAATGGTTTTTATTATGATATTGACCTAGGAGAAGAAAAAATCTCTGAGGCCAATTTTGGTAAAATCGAAAAAACCATGCGCCGTATCATTACTGAGGCACAGGACTTTGAACGCTTTACTCTGCCTATTGATGAGGCGATTGCCTGGGCAAAAGATGGCGGGCAGCCATATAAAGAAGAGCTGCTCAACGATCTCAAGCGCTCAGGAACCACAATTGCAAAAGATCTTGATGCCGACGAAATGGGAACGATTGCCAGCGGCGACACGGCGCTAGAGGAAGTCTCGTTTTACAAAAACGGTGACTTTACCGACCTTTGCCGCGGTCCCCATGTTGCTAATACAAAAGACGTCGGTGCCTTTAAGCTTCTGCGTGTTGCCGGTGCGTATTGGCGCGGTAACGAAAAAAATCCGCAAATGCAACGGCTCTACGGAGTAGCATTTGCCACCCAGGAAGAACTCGATCATTATCTTGAAATGATGGAGCAAGCTAAGCTGCGCGATCATCGCAAGCTAGGCAAGGAGCTGGATATTTATGCTACCTCTACACTTATTGGTGCCGGTTTACCGCTCTTTACTCCTCGCGGGACAGTACTCCGAGATAAGCTGAATGATCTCGCTCAGTCATATCGTCTCGATAGGGGGTATAAGAAGGTGTGGATTCCGCATATTGCCAATCTCGAGACGTATAAGGTGTCCGGTCATTATGAAAAATTTCCAGATCTTCTCCATTTCACATCTATGGAGTCAGGCGATGAGCTGGCTCTTAAACCAGTTAACTGCCCCCACCATACGCAGATATTTGCTTCACGTCCTCGAAGTTATAAAGAGTTGCCGCTCAAGTATCTTGAGACCACTACCGTTTATCGTGATGAGAAGAGCGGCGAGTTAGGTGGGCTTAACCGCGTCCGCTCTATTACTCAAGATGATTCACATGTGTTCTGTAGCGAAGAACAGATAGAAGCTATTTTTGCTGAGCTAATCGAGAGCGCTCAGGAGCTTTATAATCTTGTTGATTTGAAGCTATCATTGCGACTTTCGTTTCGTGATGAAAGCGATTCCTATATTGGCGAGCGAGAAGTTTGGAATCGGGCAGAAACCTCGATTCAAAAGCTTGCCGAGAAATTTGAGCTAGAACATGAGATCGGTCTTGGCGAAGCGGCAATCTATGGGCCAAAGATGGACTTTATGGCAACCGATGCGCTTGGGCGTAAATTCCAACTAGCAACCGTGCAGTTAGACTATATGATGCCAGAGCGTTTTAACCTTGAGTATACAGGTGAAGACGGTACTAAGCAGCGGCCCGTCATGGTGCACTGCGCACTTCTTGGATCGATCGAACGCTTTCTAAGTATTTATATTGAGCATACTGCCGGCTGGTTTCCGCTATGGGCTGCACCAGAACAAATTCGTATTCTTACTATTAACGATACGGTACTTGATTATGTCGATGAGGTCGAAAACGTTCTGCGCGATACCGTCCTCATGAAGCCGATCCGCTATAACGAACTACGATTTACCCGCGATGTTCGCAACGAAAGCCTTGGTAAGAAGATCCGCGAAGCAACAAGCTGGAAGGTTCCAGTACAACTTATCATCGGTCCTAAGGATAAAGAATCACGCGAAGTGAGCGCCCGCACTCAGGAGGGTGAAGAGAAGGTGGCGCTCGATAAATTAGCAGAGTACCTGCAGCAACTCTAGATGGTTGACGCTATATTTCGCGAAAAGGTATATAAGATCATGGCTCGCGTTCCCTATGGGCAGGTGACAACATACGGTGATGTTGCTGGTCTGGCCGGTCATGCAAATGCTTCCCGGATTGTGGGCGGCATTGCACACTATGGCCCAAGTGAACTTCCTTGGCATAGGTTGGTCAATCGTTTCGGTGGGCTTGCCGCTGGCTTTCATGGCGGACGGGAAGTTCAGCAGCAGCTGCTAGAGGCTGAGGGCATTACGTGTACTGATTTTATTGTCGATAATTTTAAGGAAAAACGATGGCAGCCAGTACTAAATTAGTTGCACTACCTCTTGTTGTTATTGCTGGTCCGACGGCCAGCGGGAAGACAGCGCTGGCTATCGAGATGGCTAAGCGGTTTGGCGGTGAAATTATATGTGCCGACTCGCGTACTATATATAAAGGAATGGATATTGGCACAGCCAAACCTACGGTCTCCGAACAGGGAGGGGTGCCTCATTGGGGTCTCGACCTGGTCGATCCAGGAGATTATTTTAGTGTTGCCGATTTCAAAAAATATGCCGAAGATAAAATCCGTGAAATTAGAGAAAGAGGGCACATTCCTTTTCTCGTGGGTGGAACCGGACTATATGTAGATGCCGTCGTGTTTGATTACACATTTGGGCCGCAAGCCGATCCGGCTGCTCGCGCTAAGCTAGAAGCAATGACCCTTGAGGAGCTTCATCAATATTGTTTACAAAACAACATTTCTTTGCCCGAAAACGACAAAAACAAACGGTATGTTGTTCGTGCTATCGAGCAAAAAAACGTAAGCACTTCGAGACGAGATCGACCAGTAGACAATTGTATTATTGTAGGAATAGCTACGGACAGCCAAACACTTCGTGAAAGAATCGAGCTGCGCAGCGAACAAATATTTGACGATGCTGTTGTAGAAGAAGCTACTTTATTGGGCAAAAAGTATGGATGGAATTCAGAAGCTATGACCGGAAACATCTATCCACTTGTTCATGCGTATCTTAAAAACGACCTAACACTTGAGGAAGTAAAAGAAAAATTTACAACGTCAGACTGGCGGTTAGCAAAGCGCCAAATGACTTGGCTAAGACGTAACCGCTTCATTCAATGGGGAAGTCTTCCAGAGGTTAAACAGATGCTGGTCAACCTACTCGCCAATGAATAAAAACCATGGTATGATAGAACACGAAAGTTATTCTAGGTAGAGAGATGATTGACGCACTGTTTGGTTCAAAAACTCGGGTAAAGCTTCTGCACTTATTCCTCAATAATCCAGGGAAGGCGTTTTATGTTCGGGAGATAACCCGTCTTATTGATGAGCAAATTAATTCCGTCCGTCGCGAGCTTTCTAATATGTTAGAGGTTGGCATTATCACCAGTGATAGCGCAGACAACAAGCTGTATTACGAGGTAAATCAGCGGTATCAATTTTATGTTCCTTTCAGAGCTATTTTTGCGGACGAGCGGATTGAAGCGGCAAGTGAAGTAAAATCAAAAGACCAGTGGCAAGAAATCATCAAGGAGCTTTCCGGTGTGCGTATTGCCGTAATGGCTGGGATCCTCGTAAAAGGTTCTATAAGCAAGGTAGATCTCCTGTTAGTGGGGGATATATCTGCAGCAAAGCTAAAAAATGCCATGCGTCAAATTGAGAAGAGTGAGGGTCGGGAGCTTAATTACACGACACTCAGCTACGATGAGTTTTATTACCGCCTAAGTGTCCGCGATAAATTTATTACAGAGATACTGAACGGTAAGCATGCAACGCTGCTCGACACCGATAATATACTGAAGAGCTAGATAAGGAGAGAATATGTTTGAAATTGAGTACAAAGGCGGTAATGGTGTTGTTATTACCACAAAAAAAGCAACTGCTGTTATAGACCCAAAACTATCAGAGGTGGGACTAAAAGATTTATCAGTAAAGGATGCCGTAGAAATTGCAACCGAGCCGCGCTTTGCGCTCGATAGCCCCAATGCCCAGCTTTGCATAGAAGGTCCAGGAGACTACGGTATAGGTGACTTTTCTATCCACGGTGTGGCTGCTACTCGGCACATAGATACCGATAAAGACGAGCAGATCGCAACGGTGTACCGCATCGAGGCAGGTGAAGTTCGTATTGCTCTCGTTGGTAATATTGCACCAAAGTTGACAGAACAACAGCTTGAAGAGCTTGGTGTCGTGGATATTGCAATTATACCTGTTGGCGGTAGCGGCCTAACGCTTGATGCCACTAGTGCAGCAAGTCTTGTGCGCCAGATCGACCCTAAAGTGGTAGTTCCTGTTCATTATGCAGACTCAGCCTTGAAGTACGAAATGCCTCAGGAGCCGCTTGAGACCTTTGTAAAAGAACTTGGAGCTCCTGTTGAAACGGTGGGCAAGTACAAGGTAAAAGGCGCCTCGTCGTTGCCTCAGGTACTGACGCTTATTGAAGTAACACGTAGCTAGCTGCCGGCTTTAAGGCAAATAAATAACACCTTCGGATTGAAGGTGTTATTTATTTTTCAAAAGAAAGACTTACGCAGCGAGCGCTACGTCTTCCGTTTTGCCTGACTTTGCCAGGATGCCTTTTTTCTTAAGCGTACGAATTGCCTGCGTAGAGAGGACCATCGTTACTTTTTGGCCGTCAACCATGAAGGTTTTCTTCTGGAGGTTAGGCTTAAAGACGCGTTTTGTGCGACGCAAAGAGAAGCTGACATTGTGGCCAAACTGTTTGCCTTTTCCGGTGAGTTCACATCGTGCTGCCATAATTTATTACTTCCACTTAACTTTTTACAATCTGTACCAGTTTACCTCTTTTAGTGATATTCGTCAAGGTGAAGTCAACTTTACTAGATACGACGGGTTTGTTTGGTTATGCTTGGGGTGAAAAGCGAAATAAGGGATACTAGGAGTATATATGAGTTACGAACCAAACACGCACGCCGCACAGGTAGCGATACTAAGACATCTGCTGTTCAAACCACAGGCTGGTTTTTCTGAGCTGCAAAAGGCCACTAACTTAACGAGCGACCACTTTAACTTTCATATCAAAAAGTTAATAGAGGAGGGCTATGTTGAAAAACGTGAAAAACACTATCGGCTGACCAATAAAGGGAAAGAATATGCAAATCGCATGGATACCGATGAAAATGAGATTGAAAAGCAGCCTAAGGTCTCTGTTGCGATCACCTTAGAGCGAAAAAATGATAAGGGCGAGAGAGAATTTTTATTTCAGCAGCGCAAAAAGAATCCATATTATGACTTTTGGGGTCGTATGGGCGGCAAGATTCGTTGGGGCGAGTCGGTAATAGAGGCGGCTGAGAGGGAGCTCAAGGAAGAGACGGGGCTTAACGCCGAGTTTGAATACAAGCTGCTCTACCACAAAAGGGATTTTAGCAAAGCCACCGGCAAGCTTCTGGAGGATAAGCTGTTTTTCTGCGTGTACGCCACCGAATTTAGTGGCGAGCTGATCGAAGAGTTCGAGGGCGGTATCAACAAATGGATGACCGTAGAACAGTTTCACCAGGTTCCGAAGCGGTTTAAGAGCGTTGATGAGTTCATGGAGCTTATGGACAAGGGCGAAACGTTTGCCGAGCGCGAGTTCTACTACGATGAATCTGATTACTAGTGCCACGAGGCGCGCTCCTGTATACTAGGAGTAATGGATGTTGTTTATATTCTTACGGTTTTAGGGGTTATTTTAGTATCTATGACACTGCACGAGGCGATGCACGGCTACATTGCTTATTTTTTGGGTGATGACACGGCAAAGCTCGAGGGGCGCCTGACACTTAATCCTGTAAAACACATCGATCCTTTTTTGACGCTATTGTTGCCACTTCTTCTTGCTATTCTTCACGCTCCTATATTCGGTGGAGCAAAGCCCGTTCCCTTTAACCCCAATAGGCTTAAGTACGATGAGTGGGGAGCTGCTCTGGTGGCCTTAGCGGGCCCCCTTACTAACTTGATTATTGCTTTCATTCTCTTTGGTGTGTATGCGCTTGCCGGCGCGCCGCAATCGGGGACTATCGCACTTATTCTTATGACTGGCGTTATGGTAAACCTCGGCTTCTTTGTCTTTAATATTATCCCTATTCCACCGCTCGATGGTTCCAGGGTTCTTTATGCGTTAGCTCCCGACTTTGCCAGAAGGGGTATGGAGGCGATTGAGCGGTACGGTATTGTTTTTGTGTTCTTGATTGTTATGCTGGCCAGTTCGGTTATTGGGACGTATATGCTGGCGGCGATCGACTTTTTTATCGGTGTATTTAGCCGCGTATTTGGTCTCTCTTAACCTGTAAAATGGTATAATAAAAGAGTCCCGGAATCGCTTAGGCGTGTATGATTTTCCTAATATCATTTGATAGGGAGCCCGAATGGCCTGTCTCTGTGGAGGCGGGCTGAGGGCACCCACCTTGCTACAGCGAGGGAATATCAAAACGTCGACGGCTGATTCTGGGGCTTAAGGTATCGGGGTGTGGCGCAGCTGGTAGCGCGCACGGCTGGGGGCCGTGAGGTCGCAAGTTCAAGTCTTGTCACCCCGACCAGATGAAATTATTGCCATTTTTAGATACTTGGGCTATTGTCTAGATAAGTCCTATTAAAAACAAAAAGAGACCTAGTATGAATCAGAGAGTTGCCGTCCGGGCTATTATCCATAAAGATGAACGAACCTTACTTTTGCGGCGCGCGAGTGGCCGGGAGACCATTCTTGGTAAATACGAGCTTCCTGGTGGGAAGATCGACTACGGCGAGCAGCCCGAAGATGCGATAGGCCGCTATCTAAAAGATGAAGCTGGCGTGACGATCAGGAGAGCTCAGCTATTCGATGTCCTTTCGTATATTGACCATGATAATCGTGATACGCAGTATATCTTTATCCTCTATCTTGTAAGCCTTGACCATTCCGATGCAAAAATTACACTAAGTTCAAATTACGATCACTATCTCTGGGAGAAGTTGTCAGAAATACATCAAAGTGATCTGACGGAATCCGCAAAACTACTGTTGGGAATTTCACAACAGAGCATTTCATCTGTTAAAGAACAAGAACTCATTGGGAACGATGTAACAAATGCAGCGGATATTACCAAAGTGATCGTTTACTCCGACGGCGGATCAAGGGGTAATCCTGGTCCTTCGGCTGCCGGTTTTGTCGTGATGGATGACCGTGAGCACGTACTTCACGAAGGCGGGATGTATCTCGGCATAACAACCAATAATATTGCTGAATACCACGGGGTGCGGCTCGGGCTCGAGAAGGCGCTAAGCATGGGGGCTCGCATTGTAGACTTTAGGATCGATAGCCTCCTGGTGGTCAATCAGATGAATGGTATATATAAAATTAAAAACCGTGAGTTATGGCCGATTAACGAACGTATTAGGGAACTGGCTGAAAAATTCGAAAAAGTCTCCTTTACGCACGTTAACCGCGAATTTAACCAGCTGGCCGACGGCATGGTAAATAAGATTCTTAATGCGCATGCTCAAAATGAGGTATAATTAAGAGGACAGTTTGTTAGACGATCGCTTGGGCTTAGAGCTCAAGAGGAAAGTCCGGGCAGCACAGGACACGACAGTCGCTAACGGCGACCGGGGGAAACCCTAGGGAAAGTGCCACAGAAACGAAACCGCCCCGCGGGCAACCAAGGGGTAAGGGTGAAAGGAGTGGGGTAAGAGCCCACAGCGACGCACGGTGACGTGCGAAGGAGGTAAACCCTGTCGGCTGCAAGGAGATCTACATTCAGGATGGTCCGTCCGTAGGTCGTTACCCGCTCGATCTGGCAGGCAACTGCCAGACTAGATAGATGATCGTCCACGACAGAACCCGGCTTACCGATAGGCTGTCAATCAAAAAACACCGCTTAGGCGGTGTTTTTTGGTGCAAGGAGTAAAAGTTAGGTTTATTACGCTTTAGCGCTTTTTACGACTTCAGCGAATGCTTTTGGCTCGTTAACAGCGATCTCTGCTAGTACCTTGCGGTCGAGCTCGATATTAGCTGCCTTAAGGCCGGCGATAAACTTGCCGTAGGTTGTGCCGTTCTCTCGGGCAGCGGCGTTGATACGGGTAATCCAAAGACCACGAAGGTCGCGTTTTTTGTTGCGACGGTCACGGTATGCGTATTGGAGCGCACGAATAACGGCTTGCTTAGCAAGACGGTAGGAACGTGTGCGGTTGTGCTGCATTCCCTTGGCTAATTTTAAGATCTTTTTGTGCTTTGCACGTGCGGTGACGCCTCGTTTGACTCGCATATGACTATACTCCTAGGGCTCGTTTAACATTTTTAGCCATGCTTCCAGTGACGGTTGCAGTGGTGTTGATGGCGCGCTTGCGGCTTTTGCTCTTTTTTGCAAGCATGTGACCGCCAAATGCGCGACGACGTGTCAGCTTGCCGGTACTTGTCAGCTTGATGCGCTTGGCAGTACCCTTGTGGGTCTTTAATTTTGGCATTATTTACTCCTTACTATTATGCTCAGATTGCGACCAGCCATCTGAGGCTTCTGCTCTACAACTGCTTCTTCTTCCAGAAGGCCAGCGATCTTGTCGATCATCTCGTAACCGAGTTCTTTGTGAGCCATCTCACGACCTCGGTAGAAAATCTGAATTCGTACTTTGTGCCCGGCGGCCAGAAAGCCTCGGATCTTGCGAAGCTTGATCTCAAGGTCGCCAGAGCCGATCTTTAAACCGAAGCGCATCTGCTTCAATTCACTCGCTTTGCTGCTTTTGCGGTTCTTCTGCTGCTCTTTCATCTTTTGGTACTGGTATTTACCCCAGTCAACGACTTTAGCAACAGGAGGCGTAGCATCCGGTGAGATCTCAACGAGGTCGACTTCTGCTTCTTCGGCTACTTTGAGCGCTTCGGCGCGGCTCATGATGCCAAGTTGCGTTCCGTCCGGGCCGATAACTCGCAGTTCGCGTGCCCTTATGTCCTCATTGATACGAATTGATTTATTGATTGCTGATCTCCTCTCGAGTCTGCAGTATTAAAGCGTTACTCGCATGCTATTTTATCAGATGTGGCCCTTAGTTTCAAGGGCTTTTAAGCCTATATTGCAGGGCTTCGCTCAAATGAGGAATATCAATGTCAGTCGCGCCGTCCAGATCGGCGATAGTCCGGGCGACCTTTAGTGTTTTGAAATAGCTTCGGGCACTCATATTGAGCCGGCTGGTAGCGGTTTCAAGAAACTGGCGAACGGTAGGTGAGAGTGCTAAATAGCTACGCGCTTCCTGGCTGGTAAGTGAACTGTTGTATTTTGAACCCGATTCGTATCTGTTACGTTGCATGTCGATTGCTAAATTGGTTATGTTTAGAGCCGTTTATTGTTGTTTTTTATTCATCGTTCTATGTTCGAGATGGGTGCTGTTAGGGACGCGCGAGACGGTGACTACCATGTCGATACGATCAAGCAGGGGGCCGGACAGCCGTTTTTGGTAGTTAAGAAGTTGAGTACTTGTACAGGTACACTCACGGGTTTGATCACCGTAAAATCCGCAAGGGCAAGGGTTCATGGTAGCAATAAGCATGAAGTCCGCTGGATAGGATGCGTGGCCGTCGATACGACTCACCGTAATTTGCTTATCTTCGAGTGGCTGTCGTAGCGCTTCTAGAGTGGCGCGGGGATACTCGGGTATTTCATCGAGAAAGAGCACCCCGAGGTGAGCGAGACTGATCTCTCCTGGCTTTGGTCGGCTGCCCCCTCCAATGAGTGCAACGCGACTGGCGGTATGGTGGGGTGTGCGAAAGGGTCTTTTGGTAACAATGGAGTCAATTGCTTCACCTGCAAGGCTATGTAGTTTGGTTGTGGCGATTTGTTCTTCGGGGGTAAGAGCGGGGAGAAGAGAAGGCAAGCTCTTGGCGAGCATTGTTTTTCCAGCCCCCGGAGGGCCAGTTAAAAGAAGATTATGGTGGCCGGCGGCTGCGATAACGAGCGCTCGCTTTGCTTGTTCCTGACCATGAATGTCGTCAAGGATAGGCGAAGCGGGTATATGCTGTGAAATGGTTGGAAGCGGTGAAGCCGTTGAAAGCTTCAGTTCCTGCTTAAGGTGAAGAAAGAGATCTCTTAGAGATGGGGTACTGATCACTTCTATGCCCTCTACGAGGCTGGCCTGGGTGGCGTTAGCTGCTGGCAGGTATATCCGGGCCAAACCGGCCTTTTTTGCGGCTTCAGCCATAGTGATGGCGCCTCTGATCGCCCGGAGCTTTCCATCTAGCGCAAGTTCTCCAGCGAAGGCTGCATCGGTAACTTCTTCCGGCCGTAGCTGGCCGCTGCTTGTGAGGATGGCGAGGGCTATAGGCAGATCGTAGTGAGTGCCGTCTTTTGGGAGTTCGGCAGGAGCCAGGTTAATCGTAAGCCGCTTTACAGGATACTCTAGAAGAGAATTGGTAATGGCGCTCTTTACACGTTCTTTGGCCTCGTCGATTGCCTTATTTCCGAGACCAACGATTTGCAGAGAGGGGAGACCCCTGGTAGCGTCGCTTTCGACGTCTATAATATGCCCATCAAATCCAATGGGCGCAATCGACAAAACCTTCGCCACCGCAGTCATATATACGTAGTTAAGCATAACTAGTAAACAGAAGCAAACCATGCTATAATAGGCACGTTCATGTTTGGGGCTGAATTTAGCTTTCGACAAGAGGACCTTAATAGATTATTTTGCAAGTCGATCATACACGTCACGTATATTTTTAATTGCAAACAAACTTGCATCTGCATTTGCTAACCTAAAGAGTGCTATCGCACTTCCTAAGTTGGCATTTGCGCCAATCGCAGCCTAATACGCTCGATCATCACTAGCTAATAGGCGACATGCTGGTTCAGTGGTGTCATATTTATGTCGCTTACTTTGTACGTGCACGCAGAGCGCACAAAGGAAATTTTTCTGCACGACGGACTGGGCATTTTCGTCTGGTTTTAAAGCCTAGGACGTCGTAAAAGTTTAAGTCAGACTATGCTTGTAGACGAATAATTTATTACCTTTTGGACCGGGGGGCAGTGCCCCGCAGCTCCACCAAATTGAATCTAAAAATCATCCATTCGGATGATTTTTTTGTTGCCAAGCTTGGGTTTCTGGTGATAAAAAACAACCACCTGCGAGTAGTGGTTGTTTAGTGTGGAGTTTTTTGCGTATTGTTTATTTTTGGCTCGCTGTATAATTTTTTTATTCAGGAGCTACCCCTATAATATGATGCCATCCCGCTTGTGTCAACACTATTTTAGAAAAAAGTTTACTGGCCTGGACGCGTATGTGGATAACCATAAAAACAGCCCCCATGCGACAGAGGAGCAGACATTTGTTACACAGGGTAGGTGTATAAAATTTATATTGTTGTTTTTAAATTGCACATTGTGAATAGGTGCTTAAGACGACCGATTTTTTGTTATATAAAAAACCGACCATTAAGTAGTTTAGCGTGTAGAGGGTAGCTATCGACACTATTTATTTTGCTAGGTTACTCCACGCCAAGTTTGCTGCATTTTCTAAAAAACGAACGAAGGGCATGCTACTATTTTTTATAAATACGATAAAACTAATTTTATTGAAAAACGATATTTATATTATTTACGTTTTCTTAGACTGGCTTATTTTTATTATCTAAACAATAAAATAATCTATGCTTGATCGAACGCAGGCCTACGCGTGTAGACTTGGGTGCGTATTTAAAGCAGTCTTACAAATTGAAATACCAAATATTGGACTTTGTGTTTTGAATGTCTTTGCTCCAGTACGAGTAGTGCCGCTGGTCTACAGTAAGGCGTATAGGCTAACTAAAAAATAAACAGCGACGGGTTGTGCCGGGAAAGTGTGTTTCCTGTCCGTAGTTAAAATGATGCAAATATATTACTTTTATACAACGTAGACTTAAATACATCAACATGCTTATAACACCTTAGAATCAATATAAATAACATAGAAATGTATTCAAAACAACGGATTATAAACATGAACGTATTGACCAAAATAGGATTACGTGCTAATCTAAGAACAGCTTTTACAAAAAACAAAAAAGCAAAAAGAACACATTGACAATTCAAAAGCTGACCGTCAAATTTGACGGAAAGTCGGTAACGACACGCCCTGCAAACACAAAAAATATTGGCTCACACATACAAGCCAAAGCACCTTTTTTAGCAGTTACAGTGACGTTGCCGATGCTCCGCCAAATATAAAAAGGCGTAGAGCGCGCACTATAGGAGTACCGATGTGCCTAGTTAATCCCTGTTAACCTTTAGCAGCGAAACTACTAGGTACATCGCGGAAAATATGGTGCACGAAAAAAGTGCCCCAGGTTTTCCTGGAGCGGTCAGTTGCTCGTAGTAGTAGACGTCTGTAGACACACGCGCCAAATATTTTAAATCAGCGGCGGTTGTTGCTGTCCAGGCAAAAGTCTACTACTCGGGCTCCCTTATCTTAAATAGGTGGTATAGTGAGGAATATGTTGGGAAGAGTCGTTGCCTTAAGTATGGTTACAGCAATGGTGCTATTGGCTATTGTTTTGCAGACGACTGCACCGGCGACTATCGGTCCGTTGGGTATATTACTTGTATTTATTTTGTTGTACGTGTCAGTGCTTGGTGTGCTGACTTTTTTGCTATTTGGTATTGGAAAGATCATTGCCAAGTTAGCAGTATCGCTCACGCCGCAGAAGACCGAACGGGAGTTCACGCTTGGTAGGGCGTATTACTACTCCTCAGTTCTCGCTCTTGCGCCAGTGCTCTTTGTTGGTATGCAGTCTGTGGGAAAGGTGAGCATATACGATGTCCTGCTCGTTGCGGCCTTCGTAATCATTGCATGTATTTATATTGCAAAAAGAACTCGTTAAGTAGCATATTTTCGTTGTAATGATTATGCTATAATTACAGATATGGAACCCAAACTCCCCTCACCAAACTTTGGACGTGAGCAAATGCCGACGGGGTACGGTCAAAACATAGAACACGCACCGATGCCGGCTAGTCCCGAGGTGGGCGTGGAGCGTAATCCGGAGCGCTTTGAACAGCGAAGCGAAGCAGCGCCCGCACAGGTTGCGGCTCAGCCAATTCTCCCTCCACCTATGGTGGCGCCAGCCCCAGCCCCAGCTACTCCTCAAGCAGTATCGACAACGGATGATCTGCCGCTGGTTGCCAACGATGACGACCTGATTGAAAAAGAGTGGGTGGATAAGGCGAAGAAGATTATAGTAGAGACGAGAGATGATCCGTATCGCCGCGAACAAGAGGTGGGGAAACTACAGGCGGACTATCTTCGTAAAAGGTATGGGAGAGAACTTGGCGCTTCGCAGTAGGTCCATGGTATAGCATATGGCAGGCATATTTATTAGTGTATTTATCTTCGTATTCCTGGGGTCGGTTATTGGTATTTTTGGCTTTACGCAGTACCGACGGACCCTAAGGGAGGCGAAAAATTATGAGCGCGGACTAAAAATGGTACCGCTGCTTATCCACTTGCCTCCATCTAGTGAAGATATTGAAAATAGCGGCCGAGATGAGCGGGATATAACCGAAGAGGTGCTTTCCCAGGCGCAGGTTATGTATAACATCATTGCGAGCACTGCCACAAAAGGTTTTAAGAGCAAGATATACGGCCAGCGCCACATATCGTTTGAAATTGTCGCGAATGAAGGATTGGTGCATTATTATGCTGTTGTTCCTTCGGTGTTGGTCGATGTCATACATCAGGCTGTGGCTGCGGCATATCCTTCCTCTCGTTTAGAAGAGGTGACGGAGCATAACATTTTTAGCCAAGTGGGCAAAATGAGTGGAACGATCGGCGGGGAATTTACGTTAAAAAAAGATTTCGTATATCCCATTGCTACTTTTAAAGAGTCTAAGCGTGACGCGTCTCGCGCGCTATTAAACGCTCTCTCTTCCGCGGGCCGCGAAGATGGTATCGCAATCCAGCTGATGGTACGGCCAGCCCGCGAAGGATGGACAAAGAGCTCGATTGGGGCGGCTGAAAGAATCACGAAGGACAAAGGCAAAAAAGGACCAGGCCTTGGCGGGCTTATTGCGCCTAAAGAACTTATGGAGGCACTATGGCGCCCTCCGGAAAAACAAGACATTAAACCAGAAGACAAGCAGCTTACCTCGCTTGAGCAGTCGACGGTAGAGGCAATTGAGGAAAAGACTCGGTATCCTGCGTACGAGACGCTGGTGCGCGTTGTTGTTTCGTCAAATACGGCAGCTCACTCCCAGGCACTCCTAAAAAACGTAGTGGCCGCATTTGCCTTGTTCGATTCGCCGAGCTTTAACGGTTTTAAGTTTGCCGTGACAAAGAATATAGAGGAGCTTGTGACAGCTTACATTTTCCGCTTCTTCCCTCAAACGGTGACACAGAATATTCTTAACAGCGTTGAGCTTGCGACCTTATTCCACCTTCCGAACCAAGCGACAATCCCAACCTCTCAGGTTGAACGCCAAATGTCTAAACAGGTGGACGGCCCGACACAGGTCATGAACGAAGGTTTCCTGCTTGGGTATAATGAGTTCCGTGGCGTTAAAAAGCCGATCCGTCTCAGCACGAACGATCGTCGCCGACACACGTATATTATTGGTCAGACAGGTACTGGTAAGTCGGTGCTGCTAGAGAACCTAGCCTTTCAGGATATGATGGACGGCCGCGGTTTTGCGTTTGTTGACCCGCATGGCGACTCGGTAGAGGCCCTGCTTGGTAAGGTGCCCAAAGAACGCGTAGAGGACGTTATTTACTTTAACCCGGGCGATATGGCCAATCCGATAGGCCTCAATATGTTTGAATTTGATCACCCCGACCAAAAAGACTTTTTGGTCCAAGAGGCGATTAATATGTTGTATGGGCTGTACGATCCGGGCCACACGGGTATTGTTGGGCCACGGCTTGAGCATATTTTCCGTAACTGTGCACTACTCCTTATGTCTGACCCTAATGGTGGAACATTTATTGATATACCAAAACTGTTAATTGACCAGGAATTCATGAAGAGCAAGTTGAAGTATGTTACAGACCAAACGGTCCTCGACTTTTGGACGAAGGAGTTCCCGGAGTCCCAACGCTCAAATGAGGCGGGTGAGGTGATCAGCTGGGTAGTAAGTAAGTTTGGTCCGTTTATCTCCAACGATGCTATGAAAAACATTTTGGGCCAGACCAAGAGCGGGTTTAACTTACGTGACATTATGGATAATAAGAAGATCCTTTTGGTGAACTTAAGCAAGGGGCGTATGGGCGAGCTCAACTCAAAGCTTCTGGGTATTATATTTGTCATGAAGTTTCAGGCGGCGGCAATGGGGCGTGCTGATATGCCCGAAGACCAGCGTGTCGACTTTTCGCTGTACGTGGATGAGTTCCAGAACTTCGCGACAGAGAGTTTTGAATCGATTCTGAGTGAGGCGCGGAAATATCGGCTCAACCTTATTCTAGGTAACCAATTTATGACCCAGCTGACAGATAAGATTCGCGAAGCGATTATTGGAAACGTAGGTACCGTGGTTAGCGGCCGCATTGGTATTACAGATGCTGAGATTCTTGTTAAAAAGTTTGCTCCCACCTTTGATGCCGAAGACCTGACGAAGATGCCTAATTACCAATCAGTAACGAGCGTTATGATCAATAATGTTCCCTCTGCGCCATTTAGTATGTCATTCTTGCCACCTATGGGGCAGTCTAACCCGCAGCTGCGTGACGCGTTAAAACGGCTCTCGGCGGCCAAATACGGCAAGCCACGTGTGCAAGTGGAGAAGGACATTTTTACACGCCTAGGAAGGGCGGCAGCGGAGAAGAAAGAGAAAGCCGAGGCTGCCAAGAAGACGCAAGAGCAGCGTATGACCGGCATGGCGGGCGGCTCGAGCTCATCCTTCCTTGATGATTGGCTGTCTAAGCGTAAGCAAATAAGCGCTGCGCCGAAAACTTCTGCGGTGCAACCGTCATCAGCTTCGGCTGTTCGGCCGGCTTCTCAGCCTCCTAAGCCCGTGAATAATATAGCACCTTCAGCGCAGCAGGTAACGCCTGTATCGCCAGCTCCTCCTAACCCATTCGTGCAACAACCTGTTGCTAAGGTGGATGAGTCACCTAAAATAGACGTAGTGACGGAAAACAGCCTCCACCTAAGGGGTGCAAAAGAAAATAAAGATAGTGAAGTGTCGATAAAGCTGCGTTAATAGAGACGCGTCAGATTTATTTTCGGCCGGTAACCATGACTTTTAAAAAGTCATAAATAATTCCGAGCACCCATCCTGCAATAAAGGCGCCAATTGTCTCGAAGCCCGATAGGGGATACCCCATGTTTTTTGCTACTAGATAAACAGCAAGCGTAAGAGCAAATGCAAGAATAGCTCCCGATAAAATGGCATTGGGGCGTGCGATAGTACTACCAGTAACGTCGCTTACTTTCTCTACCGTTTTATTATGAATAACTTTACTAAAAGTACGACTTGGGCCCGACATATGGGTGCGGACTTCTTCCATGGTTGCTGTAAAGCTCGCCTCACGTTCTTTCTTGCCGATAGGCCGGTCTGCGCGTCGCTCCGCGGGGGAAGGCTGATGCTCTAAGTTCGGCTTTTCAGCCTGCTTTTCTATACTTTTTGCCTTCTCCAGGGCCTCCTGGCGGGCTTCGTTGAGATTTTCGCGTGACTGCTCACCCGCACGTTCGTGCCGTTCACGGAGGCTCTCTCGCAGTTCTGCCGCCGCTTTCTCGAGCTCGCGTGAGGGTTGTTCACGTTCAGGAGTAGTTTTTAATCGTTCTTGATTGTTCATAGCCCCACCTTATTTCTTAGATTGTTCCCGCATTAAGATCCCTGCGGATCAAACGGACTTCTTTTTTAACTTGCCGAGAGCGTGCGTAAAAGTAGACGACAACGGCGAGTACGACACCGGCAAAAATCATATTTTCCGACGCACCGGTGTGAGGTAGTTCGTTAACGGTTGTCTCGACAACTTTTGGCGTAGGACAATTAACGAGTACGGTTGTAGTGTTTTCCTCAAAGGCGTTCGACATGCGGCAATCGTATGAGGCATGATTTCCGGGGCTTTGAGCGGTGGACGGTATGACCGCCTTAACATTTACGTTAACAATCTTTTCAATGGTTTGGCCTGGCTTTATTTCTACCGATGGCCAAGTGAGTGTCCCAACACTTTCTACAGGGGTGTTGCGATCTAACTTGGTGAGGGTTGCGCCTCCTGAGTCAATAAGGTCGGCGTATTCCAGTACATCGGCAAGGCTATCCTTAAGAGTGAATGTCCCTGTTACTTTTCCAATATTTGTTACCTTGAGGTGGTATTCAAGCCTGTCACCCGGGAGGGCTGTCGTGTTGTTGGCATTATCTACGAGTTGGGTGGTGTTTTTGACAGATTTTGTGAGCTTAAAGACGGACGTACAATCCTTGTCTTTATACCATATCGACGAGTCGCTCTCACATGGCTTACACTCAGGGCTATCGCTGGTGTAATCGGGATTAAGCTTACAACGGGGTTGCGGCGTGACGGTAACTGCCTTTTGGCAGTTTGCCGACGTTTTTTGGCCTGCGCTGGTCGATACAACTACACTTGCTGTATAGGTCCCATCTTTTTGAAGGTCGTACGTTAAGGTGTTGGTTGTCGTGTTGCTTGGAATAGTCTGCGTGTGTACGACAGCGCCTTTACTATCTTTAATAGTGTAGGTGTAGCCAGAGACTGTCGCTTTATTAGCGACCGATGCTTTTGTAGTAAAGCTGAATTTTGTTCGTGTAATAGGAGTTACCGTTAGCGCGGAACAGGCGGCGCTCGGTTTTGGTGGTGGCGGCGGAAGTTTAATGAAGGCGGGGTTGCCGCAGCCGCTCATAATAGCAAACCATTGGCCGTCAACGGCACGCTTACCGACCACTCCGTAATACATAGAGCCGTGTTTTAATGTCCACGAAGTGGAATCAAACTTATATAAGTAGCTTCCGTACACGGTCGTAGAAGTGCCGGCGACACTGTAGGGTGTGCGCTGCCACGAATAAGACGCTGACCGACCCACGCTTTGTATAGTGCTATTAAAGTCACGTGAATTAAACGTTGTCCATTTGCCGCCCGCAATATCTTGGCGGGTAATGCCAAATGTACTGTAGATTTGCTGGAGGTCTTTATGACCTGCACTGTCTTGGTTGCGGTCGTATAGAGATAAGAGATCGCTTTTACTCTTAAAACCGCCATATATAACATTATTACCATTGGCTGCGTTTGCGGATTCGGGCGGTGTAAAAACGGCAAAACTTTGAACTACTAAGGCGAGGGCGGTGAAGATAAGTCCGATCCGCCTGGTTGATTCTTCTTTGCGGAGGCGCTTAGCGTAAAAGCCGAGTTGGCCAACCAACGCGGGACTAAACGTCAAATTCGAGACTATTTTCCTAAACATTTGTCTATTTTTGCCTTTATTTTTTGTTTAATACACCTCTTGTAACCTAGATTAGCATAAGAAATATGTTCAGCGCAATAGCTTGAGTGAACACAATTTTTTCGGTATAATGAAGAAAAGTAAAGCACTGAATGTCTGAAATAGTGAGGGAAAATGGTCAACCACAAAAAAGATGATGGCTCATACACGGGGTCACAGATTCAAGTTCTTGAAGGCTTGGAGCCGGTTCGTAAGCGTCCGGGAATGTATATTGGTAGCACTGGCTACGATGGCTTACATCACCTAGTTAAGGAAATCGCCGACAACTGTATCGACGAAGCAATCGCGGGCTACGCTAGCCGCGTCGATGTAAGGATACTCGAAGACGGCGGTGTCACCGTGAGCGATGACGGGCGTGGTATCCCAGTAGATAAACACGAAAAAACTGGTTTAAGTACACTTGAAACCGTACTGACGGTGCTTCACGCTGGTGGTAAGTTCGGCGGCGGAGGCTATAAAGTTTCATCCGGTCTCCATGGCGTAGGCTCAAGCGTCGTGAATGCTCTTTCGACGAAGCTGATTGCAGAGGTAGTGCAAAAAGGTGAGCTGTATCACATTGAGTTCGAGCGTGGCGGTTCAACGATGCCCCTCAAAAAGCTCGGTAAAACAGATCGTCCTACCGGTACGACGATTACTTTCTACCCGGATCCACTTATCTTTAAAGAGACGGTAGAATTTGATTACAAATGGGTCGTTAATTATTTACGTCACCAGGCTTACCTCACAAAGGGCATCTACGTTACGGTACGTGATGAACGTACCAAGGAGCGCGTTGCCTTCTACTTCGAGGGCGGTATTAAGAGCTATGTGAAGCACCTCAACATCGGCAAGGAAGTTCTCAGCGAGGATGCCTTTTATGTTGAAAAGCAGGTTGAAGATTCATCCGTAGAGATTGCAATCCAATATAACGATACTTACGTTGAGACAATTAAGCCGTTTGCCAATAACGTACTGACACCAGATGGCGGAACGCACCTTATTGGATTCCGTACGGCACTGACGCGCGTTATTAATGATTACGCACGCAAGAACAGTCTGCTGAAGGAAAAAGAAGAAAATCTGACCGGTGATGATATCCGCGAGGGGCTTACGGCAGTTATTTTGGTTAAGTTGCCTGATCCTCAGTTTGAAGGCCAGACAAAAAACAAGTTGGGCAATACTGAAGTCCGCCGATACGTTGAGCAAGTAATGGGCGAATACTTCTCGTATTACTTAGATGAGAACCCTGCAATTGCTAAAAAGATCGTTGGTAAGGCGATTCTTGCCGCCCGCGCCCGCAAAGCCGCCCGAGCAGCCCGCGATAACGTTATCCGTAAGGGTGTATTGGATGGTCTAAGTCTTCCTGGTAAGCTTTCAGACTGTTCAAGTAAAAACCCGGCAGATTCCGAGCTCTACATTGTAGAGGGTGACTCGGCCGGCGGCTCTGCTAAGTCGGGGCGAGACAGTAAAACGCAGGCGATTCTGCCGCTACGAGGTAAGGTTCTTAACGTTGAGCGTGCCCGTCTGGACCGGATGCTTAATAACAATGAGATCGTGAGCCTTATTAAGGCCATGGGTGTGGGTATTGGCGACCAGTTTGACGTGAGCGGTCTTCGGTATCACCGCATCATTATCATGACCGATGCCGATGTTGACGGTAGCCACATCTCAACCTTGCTTCTCACTTTCTTCTTCCGTTATATGAAAGAAGTGGTTGATGGTGGCCACATTTATCTTGCTAAGCCGCCGCTGTTTTTACTTAAGGCAGCCGGCAACAAGCGTTGGTATGCCTATAGTGATGAAGAACGGGATGAGATTATCAGCCACCTTATTGCTGAGCGAAAAGAACGCGGAACCAAAATTAATCCCGAAGATCCACCGATTAAACAGGCTGGCTTGAACGATGTCCAGCGCTACAAGGGTCTTGGTGAAATGGATGCCGAGCAGCTATGGGACACGACTATGAACCCCGACAACAGGGTGCTCGTACAGGTAAAGGTTCAGGATGCTGAAAAGGCAGACGCCATCTTCACCAAGCTGATGGGCGACGAAGTAGACCTGCGTAAGAGCTTTATCCAATCGCGTGCAAAATTTGTTAGTCTAGAGGAACTGGATATTTAATTATGGATGATGACAAAAACACACCACTTGAAGGCGAAATTGTAGCGCCTGTCGAACAAACACATTCAAAAACACTCGAGAGCCGTACTGTTGAAGATGTCATGGAAGACAGCTTCCTGCGTTACTCAATGAGTGTGATTATTGATCGTGCGCTGCCTGATGTGCGAGACGGCCTGAAGCCTGTTCATCGCCGTATTCTTTATACGATGGGCGAGCAGGGCCTGCGCCCTGGTGGCAAGTTTGCAAAATCCGCCCGTATTGCCGGTGAAGTCATGGGTAAGTACCACCCACACGGCGACAGCGCTATTTATGATTCTATGGTCCGTTTGGCTCAAGACTGGACGATGCGCTATACGTTGGTGGATGGCCAGGGTAACTTTGGTTCTATGGACGGCGATCCAGCAGCTGCAAGCCGGTATACCGAAGCGCGTTTGGGTCGTGCCGGCA
>Ga0224736_1057_pt1 | contig 27899 bp, 31 predicted proteins | sample IA12soil_MG_GH6A_FD_161628 | JGI IMG/M metagenome (GOLD analysis project Ga0224736, IMG submission 161628) | Enriched cells from agricultural soil in Iowa, United States - IA12soil_MG_GH6A(-) | ecosystem: Environmental > Terrestrial > Soil > Agricultural land | place: USA: Iowa | collected 2017-05-08
CTTTAAGCTATCATTCTGAAAAATATTCTGCTCCAATAGTGAAGGCAAAAGGAAAAGGATATGTAGCTGAAAATATTATTGAAAAAGCCAAGGAAAACAACATACCTATACAGGAGGATCAAAGCTTAGTACAATTGCTTGGAAACCTGGATATCAATGAAACAATTCCCGAAGAGCTTTATGAAGCTGTTGCAGAAGTATTTGCATTTATTTATAGGGTTGATCAACAAACAGGTAAAGGACATTAGGCATCTAATATATAGATGTTTTTAATGTCTTTTTTAGTTTAATAGATTAAAGGAATAGCTCTATAATTCCGATAGTTTAAAATAAATTGTAAAATTATATAATTTCTTCATAAAGCTAGACATATTTTCTACCTTTATATACAATGAAAACGCAGTTAAATTTTTGTCATTGTTTGATAGGAGGATGGAAAATGAATATCCATGAGTATCAAGGTAAAGAAATCCTCAGAAAATACGGGGTAGCGGTACCAAATGGAAAGGTTGCTTTTACCGTTGATGAAGCAGTGGAAGCTGCGAAACAACTTGGTACACAAGTATGTGTAGTAAAAGCACAAATTCATGCCGGAGGTCGTGGTAAGGCTGGCGGTGTTAAGGTTGCTAAGAACTTAGATGAAGTTCGTACATATGCAAACGAAATCTTAGGAAAAACTTTAGTTACACACCAAACTGGACCAGAAGGAAAAGAAGTAAAACGTCTTCTAATTGAAGAAGGTTGCGACATTAAAAAAGAATATTATGTAGGACTAGTATTAGATCGTGCAACTTCTCGTGTTACTTTGATGGCATCAGAAGAAGGCGGTACTGAAATTGAAGAAGTTGCGGCAAAGACGCCAGAAAAAATCTTCAAAGAAACGATTGACCCAGTTGTTGGGTTAACAGCATTCCAAGCTCGCCGCATTGCATTTAATATTAATATTCCTGCTGAGTTAGTAAACAAAGCTGTTAAATTCATGATGGGCTCATATACAGCGTTCATCGAAAAAGATTGCTCTATCGCTGAAATTAACCCACTTGTTGTAACAGGTGATGGAAATGTAATGGCACTTGATGCGAAATTAAACTTTGATTCTAATGCATTATACCGTCAAAAAGATGTCTTAGAATATCGTGATCTGGAAGAAGAAGATCCAAAAGAAATCGAAGCATCTAAATATGACTTAAGTTATATCGCACTAGATGGAAAAATTGGATGTATGGTTAACGGTGCCGGACTTGCAATGGCTACTATGGATATCATCAAGCATTACGGTGGAGATCCTGCCAACTTCCTTGATGTTGGTGGCGGTGCTACAGCGGAGAAAGTTACGGAAGCATTCAAAATCATCCTTTCTGACAAAAATGTTAAGGGTATCTTCGTAAATATCTTTGGCGGAATTATGAAGTGTGACATTATTGCAGAGGGTGTCGTGGAAGCTACTAAACAAGTTGGACTTGAATTGCCATTAGTAGTTCGTTTAGAAGGAACGAATGTTGAATTAGGTAAGAAAATCCTTAATGAATCTGGATTAAACATCGTTGCTGCTGAATCAATGGCAGACGGCGCACAAAAAATCGTTGAACTAGTAGGCTAAGAAAGGCAGGGGAATAAAATGAGCGTTTTTGTTAATAAAGACACAAAGGTAATCGTCCAAGGTATTACTGGTAAAACAGCTCTTTTCCATACAAAACAAATGTTAGAATACGGAACAAAAATTGTAGGCGGTACTTCTCCTGGTAAAGGCGGTACTGAAGTGGAAGGCGTTCCTGTATTCAATACGGTAGAAGAAGCTGTACATGCAACTGGTGCTAACGCTTCTGTTATCTATGTACCAGCTCCATTTGCTGCAGATGCTATTTTAGAAGCAGTTGATGCTGAATTAGATCTAGTTATTTGTATCACTGAGCATATTCCAGTACTAGATATGGTTAAAGTGAAACGTTATATGGAAGGCAAGAAAACTCGCCTAGTTGGTCCGAACTGTCCAGGAGTTATCACTCCAGGCGAATGTAAAATCGGTATCATGCCTGGTTACATTCATACAAAAGGTCATGTAGGTGTTGTATCTCGTTCTGGTATATTAACTTATGAAGCTGTTCATCAGCTCTCACAAGCAGGTATTGGTCAAACAACTGCTGTTGGTATCGGTGGAGACCCTGTTAACGGAACAGATTTTATTGATGTTCTCAAAGCATTTAATGAAGATCCAGAAACAGAAGCTGTTATTATGATTGGTGAAATCGGTGGAACAGCAGAAGAAGAGGCAGCACGCTGGGTTAAAGCTAATATGACAAAACCAGTTGTTGGTTTCATCGGCGGTGTAACAGCACCTCCAGGAAAACGTATGGGGCATGCGGGTGCCATTATTTCTGGCGGTAAAGGTACTGCGGCAGAAAAAATCCGTGTAATGAATGAATGTGGAATTAAAGTCGCAGAAACACCATCTGTAATGGGTGAAACATTAATTAGTGTCTTAAAAGAAAAAGGTCTTTACGAAAAGTGTAAAACTCACTAATTAATATAAAAATATAAAGGCATAGTCCCTCTGATGAAGAGGGGCTATTTACCATATATTCAAAGGAAGAAGTGAAAAACTAGATTTAGGAGGATTTTATGGAAGAATTTAAAAAAAGACTTATTCATCTTCATCATTGCCAAGGCATTACATCTAGTGTCATCCTTAAGATGCTAAAAAAAGACCCCGATTTACATTCTTTATATACTTTATCCCTCACTGCATTAAAGTCCATCACTTTAGGAAAAATGAATCAAATAGAAAGAATCTACTATGACCTGCATCATTTATCCATTGATGCATTACTTTTAAACTATCAAAGACACAACATTCAATGCCATACGATTTTCGACGATACCTATCCTAATCTATTAAAACAGACATATAACCCTCCTTTAGTACTTTATTCCATTGGAGATTCACGCCTATTACAATTCCCTTCGATTGCAATTGTAGGATCCAGAAAAGCTAATTTTGATGCAATGAAAGCAATTAGAAAGATAATGCCTGCTTTAATCAAAAAGGAATTTGTGATTATTAGCGGACTAGCAAAGGGGGTAGATACAATGGCACATAAAACTTCCATACAATGTAAGGGTAAAACGATTGGAGTATTAGGAAGTGGATTTTTTCATATTTATCCGCAGGAAAACATTGGATTAGTAGAGAATATGAAGAAAGAGCATTTAATTATATCGGAATACCCTCCGCATACCAAGCCGCAAAAGTGGAATTTTCCGATGCGAAATCGTATCATTAGTGGACTCTCAAAAGGAACAGTAGTGATTCAAGCAGAACAAAGGAGCGGTTCTCTTATCACCGCCGATTATGCACTTCAAGAGGGCAGGGAAGTATTTGCTGTACCTGGAAATATTGATGAATCTCTTTCACAAGGTACTAATAAACTGATACAACAAGGTGCTAAACTGGTTCAGTCAGGGGAAGATATCTTGGAAGAGTTCGCCTATTAACTGTATCTGCAGAGCACTAGTTTTTTTAAAAAGTTAAGGAAGTTAATTTTTTCATTATATCATCGTGGTAAATTGGAAATGATTAAATTTCAAGAGGAATGAGTGAGATAGGAGTCTAATATATATTGTTTTTTAAAAGGAATAATTGACAAATATGAAAATCAGGTCTATTATGTACACTTGATTTCAGTATGTGTAAAAATTAACAGATGTAATAATCATCTTAAGAAATTTATATAACACCTCTGGGGAGGATTTTTGATGTCAGACTACTTAGTAATAGTGGAATCGCCGGCGAAGGCGAAAACCATTGAACGATATCTTGGAAAAAAATATAAAGTGAAAGCATCTATGGGGCATATTAGGGATTTACCTAAGAGTCAAACAGGTGTTGATGTTGAACATAATTACGAACCGAAATATATAACGATTAGAGGAAAAGGTCCAATTTTAAAAGATTTAAAAACAGCCGCAAAAAAAGCGAAAAAAGTCTATCTTGCGGCCGACCCCGATAGAGAAGGGGAAGCAATCGCATGGCATTTAGCACATAGTTTGGATGTGGATATTCATTCTGATTGCAGAGTTGTTTTTAATGAAATAACGAAGGACGCCATTAAAGAATCTTTTAAGCACCCTCGGCCAATAAATATGGATTTGGTTGATTCTCAACAAGCGAGGAGAATTCTCGACCGTTTAGTCGGCTATAATATCAGTCCATTACTATGGAAAAAGGTAAAGAAAGGATTAAGTGCTGGAAGGGTACAATCAGTGGCCGTTAGACTTATTATCGATCGTGAAAGTGAAATAAAGAATTTTATTCCCGAAGAATATTGGTCTATTACAGCCAATTTTGAATTTGGCAAAGAGACTTTTCAAGCTGCTTTTTATGGTATAGAAGGTAAAAAACTTGAATTAACATCCGAAGCAGATGTCAAAGAAGTACTATCAAAGTTAACTGATAAGTATACGGTTTCTTCCGTTTCCAAAAAAGAAAGAAAAAGAAATCCTGCACCACCATTTACTACATCTTCTTTACAGCAGGAAGCTGCAAGAAAGCTTAATTTTAGAGCAAAGAAAACAATGATGTTAGCGCAACAGCTTTATGAAGGAATCGATCTTGGCAAAGATGGAAGTGTCGGTTTAATTACTTATATGAGAACAGATTCGACACGTGTTTCTGAAGTTGCTCAAACTGAAGCAGCGTCATATATCAAAGAAAATTTTGGAACTGAATTTGCTAGAACCGAGCAAAGAAAGGATAAAAAACAAACAAATGCTCAAGATGCTCATGAGGCAGTAAGACCAACAAGCACATTTAGAGACCCCAACTCCTTAAAAGAATACTTAAGCAAAGATCAGTTGCGTCTATATAAGCTAATATGGGAGCGTTTTGTTGCCAGTCAAATGGCCCCTGCTATCATGGATACAATGAGTGTTGATATATTAAATGGAGAAGTAGTTTTTAGGGCGACTGGTTCAAAAATCAAGTTTCCTGGGTTTATGAAGGTTTATGTAGAAGGAACAGATGACGGGCAAGAGGAGAAGGAAAATCTATTGCCGGATCTTAAGACAGGAGATAATGTAAAATCAACGGATATCGATCCAAAACAGCATTTTACACAACCGCCTCCACGTTACACCGAAGCAAGACTTGTAAAAACTTTAGAAGAACTAGGGATTGGTAGACCATCAACATATGCTCCGACTCTTGATACAATACAAAAACGTGGTTATGTTGCGCTTGAAAATAAACGTTTTGTGCCAACTGAACTTGGAGAAATTGTCATTGAACTCATGTTAGAGTTTTTTCCAGAAATTCTCGATGTCGAATTTACCGCAAAACTAGAGAATAATTTGGATGAGATCGAGGATGGTCATGTTGAGTGGGTTAAGATTATTGATGAATTTTACAAAGATTTTGAAGTGAAATTAAAAAAAGCAGAAGAAGAAATGGAAAAGGTTGAAATTAAAGACGAGTTTGCCGGAGAAGATTGCGAGAAATGCGGGAGCCCTATGGTATTTAAAATGGGGCGCTATGGTAAATTTATGGCATGCAGCAATTTTCCGGATTGCCGCAATACAAAACCAATTGTAAAAGAAATTGGCGTAAAATGTCCTAAATGTGAAAAAGGAAATATTATCGAACGTAAAACAAAGAAAAAAAGAACATTCTATGGTTGTGACCGCTATCCGGATTGTGATTTTATATCCTGGGATAAACCAATCGAACGAAAATGTCCTAAATGTGATCATGTTCTAGTGGAGAAAAAATTGAAAAAGGGAATTCAAGTTCAGTGTACGAATTGTGATTATAAGGAAAAGACCGAGAGTTAAAGAGTAAGCGGATGCTTACTCTTTCTAATTTTCTCTTACAGATAAAGTAAAAATAATGAGGATTTTGTGAAATTTTTGTTTCGAAGTCCCTTTTCCTTTCTTTCTTTCACATTGTATTGTAAAATGCTTAAGGGTAATTAATTCAATACAATAATAATTCACGAAACAATTCGAAACTTTGTGAAAAATTTGTATTATTCGTTGCAAGGGTTACTAAATTATGATACTATTTAGTAGCCCTTGTGAGGTGTTAAACGTGAATAAAGGCTTGGAAAACTGTTTAAATTCATATATCGAGTATATTCAAATTGAAAAGAATTACTCGGAGTATACTATTAAATTTTATCGTCAAGATATTGAACACTTCTTTATGTTCATGTCTGAACAAAGTATATCTGATGTAAGTAAAGTGGAATACTTTGATGCAAGACTCTATTTAACTCAATTATATTCGGGTAAATACAAGAGAGCGAGTTTAGCACGTAAAATATCTTCCTTGCGTAGTTTCTACAAATATTTGATGAGAGAAAAGATTGTTTCTGAAAATCCATTTGCACTCTTAATTCAGCCCAAAAAAGAGCTTCGAATACCAAAGTTCTTTTATCAAGAAGAAATGGAGAAGTTATTTGAGGCTTGTGAAGGGCAAAGCGCTTTGGATAAGCGAAACAAGGCATTGTTAGAAATATTATATTCTACTGGGATCCGTGTTAGTGAATGTGCAAGCATTCAATTGAAGGATATCGACTTTGATTACGACGCTATTCTTGTGAATGGTAAAGGGAGCAAACAGCGCATTGTTCTATTCGGTTCATTTGCGAGTAATGCCCTTCAGGATTACATAAACACTGCAAGAAACCAATTGATGAAAAATGCCATATCTCATGATCAATTATTTGTAAACTATAAGGGAAGCCCTTTGACTGTTAGGGGCATTAGACATATACTGAATAACTTAATTGACAAAGCAGCACTTACCGGAAAAATGCATCCTCATATGCTTAGACATACGTTTGCTACTCATTTATTGGATAATGGTGCAGATATAAGAACGGTTCAAGAGCTTTTGGGTCATGAATACTTATCATCCACACAAGTTTATACCCATGTTACAAAAGAGCATCTTAGAAAAACATATATTGCACATCATCCAAGAGCATAATTGACGCATTGGAAAATTTTAAATTATTTATTGTATGTGAAATAAAGGTATAAAAATATGAGTAAATATGTATAATTTATGGGAATAAAAAGATATTATATTTCCAAATTTAAACTGTATGATGGAGTAACTAAGGTTCCATGAAGGAATTAAATATATGCTAAGTCTTCTGGAGGTGTTCGAAATGGGTGATTTCCATGCAACTACTATTTTTGCTATTCAACATAAAGGCAAAAGCGCCATGGCTGGAGACGGTCAGGTTACATTTGGAAATGCTGTAGTGATGAAACATACGGCGAAAAAAGTTCGAAAGCTTTTTAACGGAAAGGTGCTAGCTGGCTTTGCCGGTTCGGTTGCAGATGCATTTACCTTATCGGAAATGTTTGAGGGGAAACTTCATGAATATAATGGGAATTTAACACGTGCAGCAGTTGAATTAGCAAAGCAATGGAGAAGCGATAAAGTTTTGCGAAAATTAGAAGCGATGTTAATTGTAATGGATGAAAATAATCTTTTACTTGTTTCGGGTACGGGTGAAGTCATTGAACCAGATGATGGCATATTAGCAATAGGCTCCGGTGGCAATTATGCGTTGGCTGCTGGCCGTGCGCTTAAGCAATTCAGTGGAGAGCATTTAACAGCGAAAGAAATGGCAGAGGCGGCTCTAAAAATTGCTTCTGATATTTGTGTTTATACGAACTCGAATATTATTGTGGAAGAATTATAATTTTAACTTCTTTTAATTTGCAAATTGCAGTGATGTAAGTTTGTCTCTTCATAATGAAAAGAAGGAGTGAGGGTATCTTGGCTTATAAAATCAATAAAGCGATGAGTTTAACGCCTAGACAGATTGTTGAAAAGCTTGATCAATATATCATTGGGCAAAAAGATGCAAAAAGAGCAGTGTCAGTTGCATTAAGAAATCGATACCGAAGAAGCCTTTTAACCGAAGCACTTCGTGAGGAAATCATTCCTAAAAATATTTTAATGATTGGACCTACTGGTGTTGGTAAGACGGAAATTGCAAGAAGAATTGCGAAATTAGTAGGTGCGCCGTTTGTAAAGATTGAAGCGACAAAGTTTACGGAAGTTGGATATGTGGGGCGCGATGTAGAATCAATGGTTCGAGATTTGGTAGAAACATCAGTGAGACTTGTAAAAGAAGAGAGAATTAATGATGTGAAGGACCAAGCAGAGCAAAATGCAAACCGTCGTATAGTGGAGCTATTATTACCCACTAAAAAGAAAGCAAATAATTATAAGAACCCATTTGAAATGCTTTTTGGCGGCGGAAATGATCAAGAGCAAGACTTAGATAATGATTCCCAAGAAGATGTATCAATGAAGGAAAGAAAAAAAATCATTGAAACAAAGCTTGCGAATAAAGAACTCGAAGATGAACTAGTATCAGTTGAAATAGAAGAGCAAGTTCCATCTATGTTTGATATGCTACAAGGGTCCGGAATGGAACAAATGGGAATGAATATGCAAGATGCATTAAGCAATCTTATGCCAAAGAAGAAGAAAAAAAGAAAGTTAACCGTTAGTGAGGCTCGTAAAGTATTAACAAATGATGAAGCTCAAAAACTAATAGATATGGATGACGTAACACAGGAGGCCGTTTATCGCGCTGAACAAACGGGTATTATCTTTATTGATGAGATAGATAAAATCGTTAGCAAAAGTGGAAGTTCATCTTCTGGCGAGGTATCAAGAGAAGGTGTCCAACGCGATATCCTGCCAATTGTAGAAGGTTCTACAGTGGTTACGAAATATGGATCGGTAAAAACGGATCATGTTTTATTCATCGCTGCAGGCGCATTTCATATGGCAAAGCCATCAGAGTTAATACCTGAGCTACAGGGACGTTTTCCGATTCGTGTCGAGCTAACAAAACTATCGGTAGACGATTTCTACCGAATTTTAGTGGAACCCGATAATGCATTAATTAAACAATATACTGCATTATTAGAAACAGAAGGTATACAAATTGAATTTTCTGACGAAGCTATTGTTAGAATTGCTGAAATTGCATTTGAAGTGAATCAAAATACAGATAATATAGGTGCAAGACGACTTCATACAATCATGGAAAAGCTTCTGGAGGATTTATCTTTTGAAGCTCCTGAAATTACTTTGGAAAAGGTCACAATTACACCTCAATATGTAAACGAAAAACTTGGTGCTATTTCGCAAAACAAGGACTTGAGTCAATTTATATTATAGACGAATAATTCTGTTAAGCATTATTCCTTAAATTTTAGCATCGAATAGTGAAAAATTTCAGCTTAATTTTTAGAACAAAATATGCAATGATTAAATACCTAGGAGGAAGAAAAATGAATTTATTAGACAGAACTAGAAAGATTAATGCGATGTTACAAAAGGCTGCCGGAAAGCCGGTAAATTTTAAAGAAATGGCACAAACACTAAGCGAAGTAATTGAGGCGAATATTTTTGTGGTAAGCCGCAGAGGAAAATTACTTGGTTTTGCTATCAATCAACAAATTGAAAATGAACGCATGTCTCATATGTTAGAGGAACGTCAATTTCCAGAAGAGTATACAAATAGTTTGTTTAACATTAACGAAACTTCATCAAATATTGGTATTGAAAGTGCTTATACTGCATTTCCAGTTGAAAATAAAGATTTATTTGTAAGTGGATTAACTACTATTGTACCAATTATTGGTGGTGGAGAAAGATTAGGTACACTTATTCTTGCTAGACTACAGGAAAAATTCAATGATGATGATTTAATTCTTGCTGAATACGGTGCTACAGTTGTAGGTATGGAAATTTTACGTGAGAAATCTGAAGAAATTGAAGAAGAAGCAAGAAGTAAAGCGGTTGTACAAATGGCGATTAGTTCACTATCATACAGTGAGTTAGAAGCAATTGAGCATATTTTTGAGGAACTCAACGGGAAGGAAGGCTTACTTGTAGCATCAAAAATTGCTGATCGTGTTGGAATCACACGTTCCGTTATTGTGAATGCACTTAGAAAGCTTGAGAGTGCCGGTGTTATTGAATCACGTTCATTAGGGATGAAAGGTACTTATATTAAAGTGTTGAACGATAAATTCTTAGTGGAACTTGATAAATTAAAGGCAAACTAAACGACAAATATTTGGAATAGAAGAAGTCAATATCTTTAAAAAGCCGTCAATGCATACAATTGACGGCTTTTTCTCATTTCTTAATATAAATGCCTCGATTCATCCAACATTATCCACTAGTTTGAAATTTCATCGCTTGTTAAAATTAGAACAGCAAAAAACTTCATTGATAATTTTGTCGTATCTTTGTATATATTGTTGTTATTGCGTAATATTTATAATCCAAAAGAACTAATTTGTTAAAAAAAGATATATAAATAATTAAAATTCAAAATATGTGCATGGACACTAAGTTATGAAAACATTAAAATAGTTGATAGAATATTGTGTCGTAATGGATAAAAATATGTCGTATCTTAGATAGAGGTGTAGAAATTTTGAAGTTATTTAATAATACCTTTTCCACAGTAGAGAATGCCTTAAATTATTCTTCATTAAGACAAAAGGTAATAGCTGATAATATCGCAAATGTTGATACTCCGAATTATAAAGCGAAGGATGTTTCGTTTGGGGCTATGTTAAACAATTCTATTAATGAAAGTTTTGCCGCTAAAATGACAGATCAAAGGCATATTCCTTTCCGAGCTGTCTCTGGTAATTCAGCTATTATTACACAGCAAAATGTGGAATATAACGATAATGGCAATAGTGTAGATATAGATAAAGAAATGTCAAATCTAGCTACAAACCAAATATATTATAGTGCATTAACAGACCGTATCAATGGTATGTTTTCTACTTTGCAAACTGTCATTAAAGGTGGTAATTAAGCATGTCAATATTTAATAGTATGAACATTACGGCGTCCGCTTTAACGGCACAAAGACTTCGTATGGATGTAATTTCCTCCAATATGGCAAACGTTGATACAACAAGGGGTAAAATGGTAAATGGTAAATGGCAGCCATATCAACGTAAAGAAGTTGTTCTTGAACCAATGTCCAACTCCTTTAACTCTTTTTTACAAGAGGCTTCCGGAAATACGACCGGAAACGGTGTTAAGGTTTCTAAAATTGTCGAAGATCAAACGCCATTCAAGCTTGTGTATGATCCACAGAACCCAGATGCAAATGCAAATGGATATGTTCAAATGCCAAATGTTGATCCATTAAAAGAAATGGTAGACCTGATGAGTTCAACTAGATCCTATGAAGCAAATGTTACTGTTTTTAATTCTAATAAAGCGATGCTAATGAAGGCGTTGGAAATAGGTAAATAATACATATACGCCTATTAAAGCTTACTGCTACTTATTTAAAAAATTATGAATCTGTAAATAAACTTATAGATGGAGGAACATTTATGGCTCTTCAAAATATTAATTCGGTTGCTTCTAATATTTTACGACCGTCCAACCAAATAAATTTTAATCAAAATAATATTGGACAAACAACAAATGTAAGTCCAACGAAAACTAGTTTTGCAGATATACTAAAAAAGTCGATTTCTGAAGTAAATAACGATCAACTTCAATCAGATGTATTAACACAAAAATTAGCAAATGGCGAAAATGTAGATTTGCATGATGTAATGATTGCTGCGCAAAAAGCCAATATTACATTGCAAGCAGCGTTACAAATTCGAAACAAGGTTGTTGAAGCTTATCAAGAAACAATGAGAATGCAAGTGTAATTCTTCGCTTAGACCTATACCTTCGATTTTGACAAAAAGATAAAAGTGATATGTGATTCGGGGGAAAGAAATGAATGAGAATATAAAAAAATTCTTTAATAGAATAAAAGATTACTGGAACAGCAGATCAAAAAAACAAAAAATTACAGGAATATCGGCATTTATAATTATTCTTTTACTTATTTCTGGAATTACTTATTTTACCACCAGAACTACAATGGTACCATTGTACAGCAATCTTGAGCCATCTGAAACGGGTTCCATAAAACAGAGCTTAGATGCAAAAGGAATAAAGTCTGTCATTAGTGATAATGGCAAGACGATTAGTGTCCCAGAACAGGATGTAGATAATCTTAAGGTGGAATTGGCATCAGAAGGGATTCCAAAGACAGGAAGTATTGATTATTCCTTTTTTAGTCAAAATGCTAGTTTTGGTATGACGGATAATGAATTTAATGTCATTAAATTAGATGCGATGCAAACAGAATTATCTAATCTCATTAAACAAGTAGATGGCGTTGAAGATGCTAAAGTCATGATTAATATGCCTGATAAAGGGATATTTGTTAACGATTCAAACCAACAAGCATCTGCATCCGTTGTATTGACGACAAAGCCTGGATATGAGTTTACAGATAAACAAATAAAATCTCTTTATAATTTGGTTTCCAAAAGTGTTCCGAATCTTCCTACAGATAATATCGTCATTATGAATCAAAATTTTGAGTATTTCGATTTAAATAATGATAAAAATTCTACTGGAAGCACTTTTGCCGAACAAATGGATATAAAACATCAGATTGAAAGAGATATTCAAAGACAAGTTCAAACCATGCTGGGAACCTTAATGGGATATGACAAGGTTGTAACAAGCGTTACAGCAGATGTTGATTTTACTCAAGAAAATACAGATGAGCACTTAGTTCAACCTGTTGATAAGCAAAACATGAAGGGGATTGCGGTAAGTGCGCAAAAAATTACAGAGACATATTCCGGAAATGGGGCCGCAGCAGGTGGGGTGCCAGGAACAAATTCATCGGATACTGGTTCTGGGACAACTTATGTCCAAAACAGCTCAAATGGAAATGGTGACTATGAAAAAATACAAGAAACAATGAATTATGAAGTAAATAAAATTCATAATCAAATTGTACAAAGTCCATATAAGATTCGTGATTTAGGAATTCAAGTAATGGTAGAGCCGCCAAACCCGAAAAATACGAATTCATTACCACAAAGCAGGATTCAGGATATTAACAAAATTTTATCAACTATTATTAGCACCTCCATTGATAAAAGCAGTGGAACTAATTTATCCAATCAGGCTATTCAAAATAAAATTGCCGTATCGGTTCAACCGTTTAATGGAAAGGCAACAAATACTGCGGTAAGCCAATCGAAGATTCCGTGGTGGGTATATGTTATTGGTGGAGTATTACTATTAATAATCGGACTACTGGTATTCTTTATGTTGCGATCTAGAAGAAGAGTAGTAGAAGAAGATACTTTTATTACAGAAGAGCCAATTAAGATTGCTGATGTGAATGAGGAACATGAAACAGAAACTTCTCTTCGCAAGAAACAATTAGAAAAAATGGCAAAAGATAAACCGGATGAATTTGCCAAATTATTACGTACATGGTTATCCGAAGAATAGGGGGGTAGGAAATGGCAAGTAGAGAAAAAGGTTTGACTGGAAAACAAAAAGCCGCTATCCTTCTTATTTCCTTAGGCCCTGATGTTTCTGCATCCGTGTATAAGCACTTATCAGAAGAAGAGATAGAAAAGCTGACCTTAGAAATATCAGGTGTAAAAAAAGTTGCAGCAGAAACAAAAGAAGAAATATTAGATGAATTTCATAATATAGCCCTAGCACAGGATTATATATCCCAAGGTGGAATTGGTTACGCAAAAACAGTTCTGGAGAAGGCGTTAGGACCGGAGCAAGCTGCTACGATTATTAACAGGCTAACCTCTTCCTTGCAAGTTAAACCTTTTGATTTTGCTAGACGCGCTGAGCCATCTCAAATTCTTAATTTTATCCAAAATGAGCATCCACAAACAATTGCACTCATTCTATCTTATTTAGAGCCTGAAAAAGCAGGGCAAATACTATCAGAATTGCCGCAAGATGTACAAGCGGACATTGCAAGGCGGATTGCCATTATGGATCGCACTTCACCAGAAATAATAAGTGAAGTCGAAGCGATATTAGAACAAAAACTTTCTTCAACGGTAACACAAGACTATACTCAAACAGGCGGAATTGAAGCAGTAGTGGAAGTGTTGAATGGGGTGGATCGTTCAACTGAAAAAACCATCTTGGATTCGCTTGAAATTCAAGATCCTGAACTTGCTGAGGAAATTAAAAAACGGATGTTTGTATTCGAAGATATTGTTACATTAGATAACCGTTCGATTCAAAGAGTTATCCGAGAAGCGGATAATGAAGATTTATTGCTATCTCTTAAAGTATCAAGTGAAGAAGTAAAGGATGTTGTATTCCGAAATATGTCTTCACGTATGGTTGAAACCTTTAAGGAAGAAATGGAGTTTATGGGGCCAGTGCGTTTAAGAGATGTTGAAGAAGCACAATCACGAATTGTGACCATTATCAGAAAACTGGAGGATTCCGGAGAAATCATCATAGCGCGTGGTGGAGGAGATGACATCATTGTCTAAGATAATTAAATCTTCTATAAATACTGATCTTCCAGGCAAAATCATTGGAATAAAAGAGATTTATTTGAAAAATACCCTTGAATACGGTGATATTGATCCAGTTTTTGAGAAGGAAAAAGAGAAATACTTAAGTCAATTTCAACATAAAGCAGAGACAATGATTCAAGATGCAGAATGTCATGCTCAAACAATAAGAGAACAAATCGAACAGGAAAAAGCACAATGGATGCAAGAAAGGCAAGCTTTGATTGAAGAGGCAAAACGAGATGGATTTGAAAAAGGTCTTATAGAGGGCAGAAATCAAGGAATGGAAGAGTATCGCTCTCGAGTAGAGGAAGCAAATCAAATGGTTGAACATACGAAAAATGAATTTATAAAGCATATAGAAGAATCGGAAAAAGTAATATTGGATTTGGGTATCAAAGCTGCTGAAAAAATTCTGTATGATACATTATCGGAACAACCAGAAAAATTTCTTTCACTAGTAAAACAAACGATTAAAGAGGTAAGAGAAAATCAGGAAATTAAAATTATGATACACCCTTCGAAATACTCATTGATTAACTCCCATAAAGACGAATTGGACGGTCTTTTAGCAGGTAAGGTTCAATTTTATATTTACGGTGATGATCAATTATCGGAATATCAGTGCGTTGTAGAAACGGAAAATGGCCGAATTGATGCAAGTATTGATAGTCAGTTGAGGATTTTACAAGAGAAACTGCATGAGATATTAGAAGGTGCTCATTTATGAAAGCAAGTGAACTATTGTCCTTCATTCCCAATATTGAAACATACAAGCGGTTTGGCAAGGTGAATCGTGTCGTTGGACTTATGATTGAATCCATCGGACCCGAAAGTTCAATTGGAGAAGTATGTATCATTCATGTTGGTGGAAAGAAAAAGGGCAGAAAGATAATGGCAGAAGTGGTTGGATTTAAAGAAGAAAACGTCATTCTTATGCCGTATACTGAAATTCAAGAAATTTCTCCTGGAAGTTTAGTAGAAGCAACAGGAAGTTCACTTGAAATTAAAGTAGGTAATTCATTAATAGGAAAAGTCATTGATTCACTAGGGAGACCGTTGGACGATACACCATTACCTAAAGGGTTAAAAGCAATACCAACGGAACAAGCTCCCCCAAATCCATTAACTCGACCACCTATATCAGAGGAAATTGAATTAGGTGTTCGCGCCATTGATAGCTTATTAACAGTAGGAAAAGGTCAAAGGGTCGGCATTTTTGCTGGAAGTGGAGTAGGGAAAAGTACATTGCTGGGAATGATAGCTAGGAATACAAAAGCAGATTTGAATGTAATAGCACTTATTGGAGAACGTGGGCGTGAGGTGAGAGAATTTATCGAACGGGATCTTGGACCAGAAGGATTGGCAAGATCCATTGTGGTGTGTGCTACCTCCGATCAACCTGCATTAATGAGAATTAAAGGTGCATTTACAGCAACTGCCATTGCGGAATACTTTAGGGAAAAAGGGCTGAATGTAATGTTTATGATGGACTCTGTTACCCGTGTCGCAATGGCACAACGTGAAGTGGGACTGGCGGTAGGAGAACCTCCAGCAACAAAAGGATACACTCCTTCGGTATTTGCGATTTTGCCAAAATTATTAGAACGAACAGGCACGAATCAAAATGGAACCATTACGGGAATATATACTGTTTTGGTAGATGGTGATGATATGAACGAGCCTATTGCAGATACTGTTCGTGGAATACTAGACGGACACTTTGTTCTTGATCGTGCGTTAGCTAATAAAGGACAATATCCTGCTATCAATATTTTAAAAAGCGTCAGCCGATTAATGAATCAGCTTGTTTCGGATATGCATAAGCAAGCAGCTGAAAAAATTAGAGATCTTTTGAGTACATATCTAAATGCTGAAGATCTCATAAATATTGGAGCATATAAACGAGGTAGCTCAAAGGAAATTGATTTAGCTATTCAAATGTATCCGAAAATTATTTCTTTCTTGAAACAACGCACAGATGAAAAAATTACGATGAATGAAAGCATTGCCTCTATTATAAATCTTGCAGAAAATGGTGAGCAATCATGAATTACCATTATAAATTCGAGAAGGTTTTAACATTTAAAGAACGGGAAAAAGAAGAGGCATTATCGGTTTATCAAAATGCTGTTAAAACATTCGAAGAGGTTGCAGAAGAATTATATCGTTTGCTGAAGAAAAAAGAAGAATTAGAACAATTTCAAGCAAAAAAATTGGAAACTGGTTCTTCGGTTCAAGAAATAAGACATTATCAGCGCTTCATTATAAATATGGATAAATCCATTAACTATTATCAAGAACTTGTAATGAACGCGAGAGATCGTATGAATTGGTGTGAAACACAGCTTATCGAAAAAAATGTTGAAGTAAAAAAATATGAAAGAATGAAAATAAAAGATTACGAAAAATTTCTGGAACAAATAAAGCTTGAAGAAGACAAGCAAACAGACGAAATTTCAACTCTCCAATATTTTCATCGAACAGGAAATTAGGTGATTGTATGGCAAAAGAGGAAGCATTACTGGAAGAAGAGAAATCAGGCAGTAAATTTTTATGGTTTATATATGTAATTGTCATTCCTTTATTATTTGCAATAGTAATTGCTTTAATTGTTTCAACCATTGCAGGAATCAATGTATTTGAAAAGGCGAAAGAACTTGGTGAAAAGACTCATATTCTTTCGAGCAATAAGAATGTTTCCAGCGGATCCAAAGCCGATGAGGATAAAATTATCAATTTAAATGCTGAAATTGAAAACAAAGAAACACAAATTGAAAACCTGCAAAAGCAATTAGACAGTAAGGACAATGAAAAACAACAATTGCTCCTGGAGCAAAAAAGACTTGAAGAACAGATTGCTAGTTTACAAAAGTCACAGGAACAAAGCACAAAGGATTTTAAAGAGATAGTGAATTCATACGAATCTATGAATCCTAAAAGCGCGGCCCCAATTATATTGCAAATGAAAGATGAAAACGCAGTGAAAATCTTATCTAAGTTAAGCTCTGATTCTTTAGCAAACATATTGGAAAAAATGCCTGCCGACCGTGCGGCAAAATACACAGAGTTGTTAGGCGGAACTACAAATTAATATATTTATAATTGAAAGGAGGTGAAAATATGAACGTTGCGATGCTTCCTATTGGTTCCATTTCTCCTGCTGCAAATACAGGCAAGGTAGTTGTAAAAAATGGAGACTTAAAGAATGTTTTCTCCAACCTAATGCATGTTCAAGGCAAAGAAGCAAATCAGGGTAATGATACAGTACCTGAAAATGTCGCAAATGTTTTAAAGGAGATATTGCAGATATTTAAGCAAGGTATAAATAATTCTAAAGGGTTAGGTTTTACGAATCATCCAACCATTACTGATGACCAAATAAGTAATTTATTAGAGATGAATAAAGATGATTGGAAGTCACAAATGAATGATTTACTGGAAAGTCTGCAAAGCTTATTTGCTAATTCGTCACCGCTTGTATTCCAACTTAAGGAAATCCGTAAATCTTTAGATGACGGTAGTCTTTTAAAAGGAATGTCTGAGTTGGTAGCAGTGTTTTCAACGCTACCGTCTGAAACAATCGGACAGTTAACGGAAAACCAACTTCAAACGTTTGCGAAAAATGTGAAGGCTACTGAACAACTTGCTAAAACAGTGGATTTGACGATGGGAGATATTAAACAGTTAACACAGTTAAACCATGGATTACAAAATATAATGGCCAAAATGGAACTATTACTAAAAAGCAATAAGCAATCGACTCAAAATGCCATTCTTCAAACAGCTTTTTCGTCTCTAATGAAATCTGGTCAAAGTCTGGCACCTACTACAAAAGAGCAAAAGATTACGGAATCACAAATATCTATAGACAACAACAATGTAGGATTTCAAGCATCCTTGGATAACAAAACAGATGAATTTAATCAAACAAGTTTAATGTCAAATTTAATGAATCCTATGTCAAAAACCGAACAATTTATTTTACATCTTGGAAAAGGCAATGAAACATCAGGAAGTTATAGCGAGTTTGTCAAAGAGTTTACAAATATTTTGGCAAAATCACAACTTACTACAGGTTTAGACGGAACAAATAAATTATTTATAAAGCTTTATCCTGAGCATTTAGGCTCAATCAGAATTGAACTTTTGCAGGATAAAGGAAGTATAACCGCAAGAATGTTTGCAAGCAGTGGAACAGCAAAAGACTTATTGGATTCCGGGATCAATCAATTAAAAGACGCTTTTACTATGCAAAATATTCAGGTAGATAAAATTGATGTTCTGTATGGAGAGACACAGTCACAAAAATTTGGACAACAAGATCCACGACAGCAATCCTCTAACCAAAATAATGAGGCGCCTAATCAAGAAAACGAGGAAGAGAATGATTCAACCTTCTCCAGCTTTTTAAGTGAGAATTTACTAGAAAAGATAATATAGGTGATAAACATGGGAAATACAATAGATCCAAGTTTGCTATATACCAATAATCAGAGTACGGAAAGAAAAACCGGATCAGATATTTTAGGAAAAGACGACTTTTTAAAAATTTTAATGGTTCAATTACAAAATCAGGATCCAATGAACCCTTTACAAGACAAAGATTTCATAGCGCAAATGGCTACCTTTTCTTCATTGGAGCAAATGACAAATCTTAACCAGACAATGCAGCAATTTGCAGCTACTCAAAAGCTTCTCCAAGGAAGTACTCTAATTGGAAAAAAGGTCACATGGTTAAATGATAAAAATGAATTGCAAAGTGCAGCTGTGACTTCTGCATCTGTAAAGAATGGAGACACCTGGCTAACGCTCGATAATAATCAAAACATATCATTAGATCAAATTACAAAAATTGAAAATTAAAAGGATGTGGTTGAATGGTAAGGCCGTACATTCCTAAGGTTCCATTACAACCGATTACGTCAAACAATTCCTTACCACCGCAATCAGTACACCAAAACAAAAGTGTAAGTACACCATTTACACAGCATTTTAACGAGGCTTTACATAATAATTCGCAAAAGCTAACAATTAGCAAACATGCCAGCTTAAGAATGGAACAAAGAGGAATTAAAATCGAAGAACCACTTTGGGACAAAATTGCTTCAAAAGTAAGTGAAGCAAAGCAAAAGGGTGTAAATGACTCATTAGTACTGGTTAATGATGCAGCATTAATCGTTAGTGCCAAAAATCAAACAGTAATTACTGCAATGAATAAGCAAGAAGCGAGCTCACAAATTTTCACTAACATCACAGGAGCAATTATTGTTGATTAAATACAGCTGGACCTAAAAGGAAGCTGAAACTGTGGAATGATAGAAACAGTTCTTAGTATCACAAAAAAATAATTACTTTTTTCTTTTGAGAGGAGAAAATCAAATGCTACGTTCAATGTACTCAGGAATAAGCGGAATGAAAAATTTTCAAACAAAATTAGACGTAATTGGTAACAATATCGCAAATGTAAATACATACGGCTTCAAAAAAGGTCGTGTTACTTTTAAAGATGCAATTAGTCAATCTATCTCTGGAGCTAGTGCCCCTACCACTGGACTTGGCGGTAAAAATCCAACCCAAGTAGGCTTAGGTTCTACCTTAGGTTCCATTGATACAGTGGATACACAAGCTAGTATGCAAACTACTGGTCGACCATTGGATCTTGCAATTGATGGTGATGGATACTTTGCTGTCAAAAATGGTAACGAAACCTACTATACTCGTGCAGGGAATTTTTACTTGGATAGTCAGGGAAATCTTGTGAATAGTGACGGGTATTTTGTACAGCAATCTGGTGGGGGAAATATTCAAATTCCAAGTGATACTTACTCAAGTTTTGATATTAACTCTTCTGGTGTAGTTACTGGTGTAGGTGCAGATGGTAAATCTGTCCCTATAGGTACTATTAGCATAGTTAAATTTAATAATCCGGCTGGTTTAACAAAAGTTGGTGGGAATTTGTTTAAGGATAATCAAAACTCAGGTACACCTCAAGATGGTGTTGCTAATAATGGTGGACGTGGTTCTGTAAATGCGGGTTATTTGGAAATGTCCAATGTAGACCTTTCCGAAGAATTCACAGAGATGATTGTAGCCCAACGTGGATTCCAAGCAAATACAAGAATTATTACAACTTCCGATGAAATTCTTCAAGAACTTATCAACTTAAAACACTAAGATAGGGAGGGACAGGGCTAAGGATTACCCCTTAGTCCTGACATAAATTGATTACTGTTACTAGATTAAACGGCAAGAAATTTCAAATTAATGCTTTATATATCGAAACGATCGAATCCTTTCCCGATACGACGATTACTTTAACAAATGGTCATAAATTTGTTGTTCTTGAAAATGAAGACCAGATTCAAACACAAATTATACGGTTCTATCAATCTATAAATATTCTTGGAAGAACCAATATGGGAGGTGTTGCAAATGAAGAATAAAATGATGACAACCATGATTGTATTATTATTAGTTATTTTATTAGCAGGAGCAATTGCAATTATTGTTATTTATAAATTAGATCATACAAGTGCAGATCAAGCACCTTCCATTGATGAAGTCATAAAACAATCTGTAGATGTTCCTGAAATTACCACGAACTTAAAGGGGAATAACTTTATTAAAATTGCTTTTAAGCTTGAAACAAATAGCAAGAAAGCACAAGAAGAACTTACAAAAAGAGATTTTCAGGTAAAAAATATTATTATAGATCAATTATCTGAAATGAGTCCTAACGATTTACAAGGGCAAAAAGGCAAAGACAAATTAAGAATGGCATTAAAAGATCGAATATCTAAAATAATGCAAGATGGTAAAGTCGTTAATGTATACATCACCTCTTATGTTATTCAATAAAATGATGAAAAGTTTTCATAAAGGAGGTGGGAACATTGTCTGGTGAAGTATTGTCACAGAACGAAATAGATGCTCTATTATCCGCTTTGTCCACTGGTGAGATGAATGCGGAGGATATTAAGAAAGAAGAAGAAGCTAGAAAAGTTAAAGTATATGACTTTAAAAGAGCATTGCGATTTTCAAAGGATCAGATTAGAAGTTTAACCAGGACCCATGAAAATTTTGCAAGATTATTAACGACATTTTTTTCAGCGCAATTAAGAACTTATGTGCAAATAAGCGTGGCTTCTGCCGATCAAATTCCGTATGAAGAATTTATTCGCTCGATTCCGAAAATGACTATTTTAAATGTTTTCGAGGTCCCTCCATTGGAAGGTAGAATCCTAATGGAGATCAATCCTAATATTGCCTATGCGATGATGGATCGTGTCATGGGTGGAAAAGGAACCAGCGTTAATAAGGTAGAAAACTTAACGGAAATAGAGAAGAGGATTATGTCCAATCTATTTGACCGGGCATTTGAAAATTATCGGGAGGCCTGGTCAAATATGGTAGATATTGAACCATTTTTATCTGAATTTGAAGTGAATCCACAATTTTTGCAAATGGTATCACCAAATGAAACCGTTGTGGTAATTTCAATGAATACAACAATTGGAGATGCAAGCGGAATGATTAATCTATGTATCCCGCATGTTGCTCTCGAACCGATTATTCCAAAGCTTTCAGTCCATTATTTGATGCAGTCAAATAATAAGGAAAAGGAACCTGCCCAGACTGAATTGATGGAAAGAAAATTAAAGAGTGCCTCCATTCCATTAGTGGCACAATTAGGTTCATCTGAGATTACGATTGAGGATTTTTTAAGTCTTGACAAAGGTGATATTATCCCTTTAGTTCAAGGGATTAATGAACCAATCAAGATTAATATTGAAGGAACCACAAAGTTTCTTGGACAACCTGGTGTTGTTGGAAAGAAAATGGCTATCCAAATATTAGAAGTATTTAGAGGGGGGGATGATGACAGTGAGTAATATGCTATCACAAGAAGAAATCGATGCTCTATTAAAAGGAACTGCCGACGATAGCGAGGACGTTAAGGAAATGATTGTAGAAGATTATTTGTCCTTAATGGAACAAGATGCGCTAGGTGAAATAGGTAATATATCATTCGGGAGTTCTGCAACAGCACTATCAACACTGCTATCCCAAAAAGTTGATATAACCACACCAGAAGTAACAATTATTAAACGGGAAAATTTAAAGGATGAGTTTCCTCACCCTCATGTTGCCATACAAGTAAGGTATACAGAAGGGTTCACCGGAATGAACTTATTAGTTATAAAACAAACCGACGCTGCCATCATTGCAGATTTAATGCTGGGCGGGACTGGTGAAAATCCAGGTGAGATGATGGATGAAATCCAGCTTAGTGCAGTTCAGGAAGCAATGAATCAAATGATGGGTTCTGCAGCAACCTCAATGTCCACTGTATTTAATAAACGAGTTGATATTTCACCTCCACTTGTTGATTTAATTGATTTTGCAGTTGGATCAGGAACAGAAACACTTCCGTCCCAAGACTTATTAGTAAAGATATCATTTCGATTAAGAATTGGTACATTAATTGATTCATCCATAATGCAAGTTATTCCATTAGATTTTGCAAAAAGTCTAGTTTATGACTTGATGAATCATGAGACTAATCAGACAAGCGCAAATGTCGAACAGCATAATACAAATCTCGCAGGATCTCAATCTATGAAACAAGAAACAATAGAATCTATGGGTACTGTATCTCAAGCTTCTATTGAAAGTAGTCCTATGTCGGACACATCATATGCGAGTTCTCCAAGTAAAACAAAGGAAAATCCGCAAAGTAATGTAAATGTTCAACCTGCTGTTTTTTCGAATTTCCAGGAGGTACCTGTACAAGCTCCGGATACAAAGAATCTTAATATGCTTTTAGATATTCCGCTCCAAGTAACAGTAGAACTAGGGCGGACCAAAAGAACAGTCAAAGATATTTTAGAACTTGGTTCTGGTTCAATTATTGAACTTGATAAGCTTGCTGGTGAGCCAGTCGATATATTGTTAAATAGCCAACTCATCGCACAAGGGGAAGTTGTTGTAATTGATGAGAATTTTGGTGTTAGAATTACGGAAATTGTTAGTCAAACAGACAGAATAAAAAAATTAAAATGATGTAAGTGAGGGAAAGAAAAATGGCAAACAGAATTTTAATCGTTGATGATGCAGCATTTATGAGAATGATGGTGAAGGATATATTAACAAAAAATGGCTTTGATGTGGTTGGGGAAGCATCAGATGGTGCACAAGCTGTGGAAAAATATAAGGAATTAAAACCAGATCTTGTAACTATGGATATTACTATGCCTGAAATGGATGGTATTACTGCATTGAAGGAGATCAAAGGATTTGATCCGAATGCAAAGGTAATAATGTGCTCTGCAATGGGTCAACAGGCAATGGTAATCGACGCAATCCAAGCTGGTGCCAAGGATTTTATTGTTAAACCATTCCAGGCAGATCGAGTAATTGAAGCAATTCAAAAAACATTAGCTTAATAGAAACATTCCTAATTCAATCCATTTTAAAATAAATATGCCAGTAAACAAGAAGGTGTCTAGTAGATTGTTTAGAAATTTATTAAAAATATTAATGGTCATCTTTCTTTTTATTCCTCTGTATGGACAATACCAAACTGTCCATGCAGAGACAACTTATGTGAATCAAATGTTTCAAAAAAATAAAGAACAACAAACTCAAAAAAGCAACAACAACACTGAAAAGAAAAGTCAAACCAAGGCTGATTCCGGAAGTCCAGTAGTATCCTTTCTGGACGTGGTAAAAATGATTTTTGCACTTATACTTGTTATCGCATTATTATACTATTTACTGAGATTTATTAATAAGAAAAGTAGGTCCTATCAGCAAAATAGGTTTGTACAAAATTTTGGCGGTACCTCGCTTGGTGGAAACCGTTCTTTACAGATTGTAAAAGCAGGGAAACGGATATTAATTTTGGGTGTTGGTGAAGATATTCGGTTGCTTAAAGAAATTGATGACCAACAAGAAATAGATGATCTTATCCAGCAGTATGATGCAGAAATGGAAAGGTCTATGGAGCCAAGAGATATTGTTAGTAAACTATCCAAACGCATAAATGATTTAAAAAGGAAATCGGAACCATCGCAGGAAGGGCAGTCTTTTCAAAGCTTATTAAAAGAACAATTATCAAATATTAAAAAAGATAGAAAGAATATGATGAGAGAATTGGACAAAAAGGAGAAACGTTCAGATGAATGAGTTTATGAGTATTTTTAATAATAGTTCACCAGAACATGTTTCTACGGCTGTGAAATTATTTCTATTATTAACCGTTCTCTCTGTTGCACCGGGAATTCTAATATTAATGACTTCCTTTACAAGAATTGTTATAGTTTTATCGTTTGTGAGGACATCTCTTGCTACACAGCAAATGCCTCCTAATCAAGTAATTATTGGCTTATCTCTGTTCTTGACCTTTTTTATCATGGCGCCGACCTTTCATCAAGTGAACGATCAAGCACTCACTCCACTATTTGATAATAAAATTACGTTAGAACAGGCATATGATAAAGCCTCTGTACCATTTAAGGAATTTATGAGCAAATATACAAGGGAAAAGGATTTACAGTTGTTTCTGGATTATTCCCATGCAAAACAGCCGAAAAAAATAGAAGATATCCCTATGACTGCACTTGTACCGGCATTTGCAATAAGTGAAATAAAAACAGCGTTTCAAATTGGCTTTATGATTTTTATTCCTTTTCTGGTAATAGATATGGTGGTTGCTAGTGTGTTAATGTCTATGGGCATGATGATGCTGCCGCCTGTAATGATCTCTTTGCCATTTAAGATCTTATTGTTTGTTTTGGTAGATGGATGGTACTTGGTAGTCAAATCATTGTTACAAAGCTTTTAGAGTAGGTGAAAATTTATGAGTGAAGAAATGGTTGTCTCCATAGCAGAAAAGGGAATCTATATTACATTAATTACAGTTGGTCCATTACTAATCATTGCACTGTTAGTCGGTTTAATTGTTAGTATTTTTCAAGCGACAACACAAATACAAGAACAGACTCTAGCTTTTGTTCCGAAAATAGTTGCGGTTTTGGTTGGCATAGTCTTTTTTGGGCCGTGGATGCTAAGTCACATATTATCCTATGCAAGTGATATTTTTTCCAATTTAACTAGGTTTATAGGATAGGAAAATGGAAAATCTAATTCCTTCATTTTCGATTTTTTTATTAATATTCATGAGAGTTTCGGCTTTTTTTGTCACTATGCCGTTATTTTCTTATAAAACGATTCCTGCTGTGCACCGCATTGGTTTTGCTGCTGTATTAGCGTGGTTAATGTATTATTCTATAGATATTCATCCATTAGCGATCGATGGAAAGTACTTTATGCTGATTATAAAGGAAGCTATGGTTGGCCTGTTTATTGGTTTTATCGCATATTTAATTTTTTCAGCAGTTCAAATAGCCGGAGGTTTTATAGATTTCCAAATGGGATTCTCGATTGCAAATGTTATAGATCCGATGACCGGAACGCAAAGTCCCTTAATAGGTCAATATTTATATAGTTTTGCTATTTTATTATTACTTGTCTTGAACGGGCATCATCTAATTTTAGACGGTATTTTCTATAGTTATCAGTTCATTCCAGTTGATAAAATGATTCCTTTCGGGGATCCAAATTTAGCTGAATTTATTATAAAAACGTTCAGTAAGATGTTCATTATTGCTTTTCAGATGTCGATTCCTGTCGTTGCCGCCTTGTTTTTGGTGGATGTCGCTCTAGGCATTGTAGCAAGAACAGTACCACAGTTAAATATTTTTGTGGTTGGTTTTCCTATTAAAATTGGTGTGAGTTTTATTATTCTAATCGTGGTAATGGGAGTTATTTTTTCTGTTTGCCAACACTTGTTTCAGTATATGTTTTACACGATGAGGGATCTAATGAAATTAATTGGGGGTTCATCATGAATTGGATTCATTTGGATTTGCAATATTTTTCTGGAGATAAAACAGAAAAGGCAACCCCGAAAAAACGCCAGGAAGCAAAACAAAAAGGGCAGGTTGCTAAAAGTCAGGATGTTAACACGGCTATCGGATTGCTTGCTGTGTTCCTGTTTTTATCCTTTGGGACCTCCTTCATTGGTCCACATCTTTTTGGGATTCTGCGGCATTCCTTTCAAGACTATATGCTCATGGATTTAACAGAGAATAACATCCAAAAGATTGTGGTGGATATTTTAAAAGAAATAGCTTATATTGTTGGTCCGATATTGGCAGTTGCCTTATTTGCAGGAATTGCATCGAATTTTGCGCAAGTGGGTTTTATTTTCACTAGTGAGACAATGCAGCCAAAATTGGAAAAGATCGACCCAATAAAAGGTTTTAAGCGAATATTTTCGATGAGGGCAGTAATGGAATTATTAAAATCCATTTTGAAGATTGTATTTGTCGGTACTGTGACGTTTCTAGTTCTTTGGAGAAGAATGAACGATGTTTTGAGTCTGTCTTATAAATCAATAGGTGATTCACTTTCTATCATTGGAAGTCTTACTCTTCAAATGGGTTTTGCTGCTTCCATTGCACTCTTGTTTCTGGCTATTCTGGATTATTTATATCAACGTTATGAGTATGAAAAAAACTTGAGAATGTCAAAGCAAGATATTAAGGATGAATATAAAAATTCTGAAGGGGATCCATTAATTAAATCAAAAATTAAACAAAGGCAAAGGGAAATGGCCATGCGCCGCATGATGCATGAGGTTCCAAATGCTGATGTAGTTATTACAAATCCTACCCATTATGCTATTTGTTTAAAATACGATGAAACACAAAGGGATGCACCATTTGTTATTGCTAAAGGCGTGGATTATGTCGCTCAAAAAATAAAGATGATTGCAAATGAACATGAGATTATGATGATAGAAAATCGACCTTTAGCAAGATCATTATATGATCAAGTAGAGATAGGGGATACCATCCCGGAAGAGTTTTTTAAAGCGGTAGCTGAAATTCTTGCTTATGTCTACCGAATCAAAAATAAGATTTAGCAGCTATAGAGAGAAATAAGGTTATATAGTAGGAGGAAACAAAATGGCAGCAAGAGATATGTCTGTACTTATAAGTGTAATTTTAGTAGTAGCTATGTTAATTATACCTTTTCCAACATGGCTATTAAGTGTATTAATTTTGGTTAATATCTCTCTTGCACTCCTCGTATTATTAACATCTATGAATATGAAAGAACCACTGCAATTTTCGGTTTTTCCTTCGCTTTTGCTCTTATTAACATTGTTCCGCTTAGCATTAAATATTTCCACAACAAGAGCTATTTTGACAAAAGGGCAAGCAGGTGGGGTTGTAGAGACATTTGGAACCTTTGTTGTTGGCGGTAATATTTTAGTTGGACTTGTTGTATTTTTAATCTTAATCATTATCCAATTTATTGTTATTACTAAGGGATCAGAGCGTGTATCAGAAGTTGCAGCAAGATTTACACTTGATGCAATGCCA
>Ga0224736_1058_pt1 | contig 27668 bp, 27 predicted proteins | sample IA12soil_MG_GH6A_FD_161628 | JGI IMG/M metagenome (GOLD analysis project Ga0224736, IMG submission 161628) | Enriched cells from agricultural soil in Iowa, United States - IA12soil_MG_GH6A(-) | ecosystem: Environmental > Terrestrial > Soil > Agricultural land | place: USA: Iowa | collected 2017-05-08
TGATACAGTTCATCTATTACTTTCGGCTCCAGATAATCAAAATCTCCTTTTAATTTCTTTGCAATAGTCGTATAAGCAATAGCCATTCCGTCATCGAAACGTTGTTTTTCTAACTACTTATAGATTTCTCTTCACATAAAGAGGTTAGTTTCTCTAATTCCTAGATAACTTCTTCCATTATTTACACCCCCTATTTTTTTGTACACATTTGTATACATATAGTGAGATATATTTTTCAAACCTATAAATTGCTCCTTCAATTTTTAAAATGTTTGGAATAAGCTAATACTTCTCTATACATAATTGACAAATAAAAAAAACGCCATTCAAGGCGTCTTTCTAAGCTTTCCCCTTCTGTTTTGCATTAGGGTCAATATCATTTCCCCCATAGTCCGGCAAATGCCCAGCATGATTTTTATGGTATGCGGAACCCGCATCTACTTTTGAATAGTTAGATTGGTTTTGTTGATTTTTGTTATTTTTCATAAAAACTCACCACCTTATGAAAAATATTTTGTTCATTATGAAATAAAATATCCTAATTACATTCACATAAATTTTCTGCATTATGGAATACTTTCATTGAACTTAAAATGGGAATATAGGTGATGAAATTGGATTATAATCAGTCGTTCAAACCAGGTGAGGTTGTCTATATCATTATTCGCAATCCGCATGCACAGGATGTAGCAAATATTCAACAAGCGGCAGTTGTTCAAAATCCAGATGCCCCTAATCAACTTGCATTATTTGTGCATGAAACATATTATCCGTTATCGGATGAATTTGCTGTCTTTTCATCAGAGGAAGAAGCAGAACAAGCCTACCAAGAAGCGTTCGGATTGCCTGAGGAATTCTATGGTTAAACCATTTATACCTCAGCTAGTTTATGTAGAACCCCAGGCACTAGAATATCCTCTTGGGCAAGAACTGGTGTCTAAATTTGAAGAGATGGGCATTGAAATTCGCCAAACAACTTCACATAATCAAATTCGTAACTTACCTGGAGAAAACCACTTTCAAAAATATCGAATTGCCAAATCCACCCTTGTAATAGGGTTGAGAAAAACCTTAAAATTTGATACCTCTAAACCATCAGCGGAGTATGCGATTCCATTAGCAACCGGCTGCATGGGGCATTGCCATTACTGCTATTTGCAAACAACCATGGGAAGCAAACCATATATTCGAACTTATGTGAATGTGGATGAAATTTTTGATGCAGCAGAAGAATATATGAAGGAAAGAGCGCCTGAAGTCACCAGATTTGAAGCCTCCTGTACTTCTGATATAGTTGGGCTAGATCATTTAACCCACTCCCTAAAAAGAGCCATTGAATTTTTCGGAGCATCGGAATATGGCAAGCTTCGATTCATTACAAAATTTGCGCATGTCGATCATCTCTTAGATGCCAAGCACAATGGCAAGACCCGCTTTCGATTTAGTGTCAATGATGATTATATTATCAAATTTTTTGAACCGGGTACCTCTAGGCTTGACGAAAGAATTGAGGCAGCAGTAAAAGTGGCAGAGGCTGATTATCCATTAGGGTTTATTGTTGCACCAATTTATTTACATGATGGGTGGAAAGAAGGCTATCTAGAGTTATTTGAAAAACTTGAAGCCAAATTGCCTGCTCATGCGAGAAAAGATTTAACTTTTGAAATGATCCAGCATCGGTTTACCAAACCAGCGAAACGGGTCATCCAAGAAAATTATCCGATGACCAAGCTTGAACTGGATGAATCGAAGCGAAAATGGAAATGGGGCAAATATGGAATCGGAAAATATGTCTATACGAATGAAGAACAAGAGGATATTAAAGATACACTAGGCGGTTATATTCATAAATATTTTCCAGAAGCAAAGATTGAATATTTTACTTAAAAGAAATAAGCGTAAGCGTCTTATCGGCGTATGGATTTCAGAGTCTTTGACTAAGATTAAGGAAACACAGTGAACTTATCGTAGGGAGAAGACGGAGAAATCCACTATCCGATAGGAGCTAGACAACAGACTACAAGTCATTGCAGGATAAAAATTTTATATCTCTTATCTTTTAAAAAATGGGACCTACGTATGTGGTCCCTTTTACCATTCAACTACAGAACTAGTAATTCGTTTGACTCCACGTATCGAACCTATTTCCTCGACTAGCTTTAACATTGCAAGATCCTTCTGTTTTGCTTCGATCATGACATCAAAGTCTTGATTTAATTCCTTGGCCATTTTAAAAAAAGGAAGCACAAAATCCAACGAGACAAAATCAGCATGGGCTCGAAACGCATCTTCCGCCTTTGGAGAGGAAAGATGGACCTTAGGTACCATATTTCTAACACCCCATGTTTTAAAAATACGCTCGAGATATTCAAATAAATTTTCCACTTCCCCTTTATTCGCCATATAATGATGAAAATCTAGAATCATTGGGATATTCTCTTGTTCACATGCTTTCAATGTTTCCTTGACATCATACGTTTTATCATCATTTTCAAGTGTCATCACTTTTTTAATCCTTTCAGGTAAGCACTTTAAATTTTGATGAAATCGTAACAATGATGATTCTTTATCTCCATATGCACCGCCAATATGAATATTAATAAGTCCTCTCTTCAATCCATTCATCGCTTGCAGCATGGAATAGTGGAACTCCATATCTTTTACTGCGTTTGCTGTTATCTCTGACTTTGGACTTGTAAATAGGGTGAATTGATTAGGATGAAAACTTGGTCTGATGTTAAATTGTTCGATCAAATGACCAATCTCCTCCCATTCATCCCTAAAAGGAGTAACGTAATCCCACATTACATCCGGATGCGTAGCTAAAGGAACCAGGGAGCTGGAAAAGCGATATAATTCAATCTCATTTGCAATGTTGTAATGCAATATTCGCTTAGTATGCTGTAAATTTTGCGCTGTTACTGCTTTTAACTTTTCCACTTGTTCATCCTTTGGCAGAGCTGAATAACGAGCAAATGTTAATGACTTAGATGGACTAGCATTCCATAAGCCTAAAGCATTTGCGACATATCCAAATCGAATTTTCATAAACCCCTCTTAACGATTTAATTTTTATTTTATGAAAACAGCCTAATGCTTTCTCTTTACTATTATTCCAATATCTATCCATATCATTAAGCAAATGGTTTAATAAGATATACAGAGAAAGGAAACATGTATGTGCATTAGCCAAAGATGCTTCGGTTCACCACCTCTCACATATTCCGCTACACCTAAAAACTGCCTTAGGACACAGATTATTCCCAAAAAGTATCACTTAAAAAATGCGTGATGTTGAGATAATAGCTGCAATTCTCAAGGTAAATTTCGGCTAGATACTAAATCTTTCCGACGATAAACACTTAGTACCATTCCCATTAAAAAAGCATTTAAAAGTATAGGCATCAAACCATAGCTAATAAAAGGCAAGGACATATCAGTCATTGGGAAAAGTCCAACGATCATGAGGATGTTCGTAAAAAACTGCACTCCATAAATGGTTAAAGCCCCAATGAGCAGGAGTTTTCCGTATGAATCTTGGATTTTAAAGGTTACCATGATGATTCTTGCAACAAATAGTGAGAGGATAAGGAAAAGTAAAATCGCAAATATCCATCCATAATAATAAGTAAGACTGGCAAATACTAGATCTGTTTCAGCATTAGGTATCTTCATTTCCATATGTAATGGATTGCCGAACCACCCCGCCTTTGTCATTATTTCCTTTACTTTCAAGAACATGTATCCATATCCATTCGAATATTTTTCAGGATTAAAAAAAGCAAATATCCGTTCCATTTGATACATCTTAACTGTTTTTATAATATATAGTCCAAAAATGAGGAACGCACTTAACATGGATGCCATAATGATCCAAATACTCTTCCTCGTGAATTTGCTCCACCAAAGCATCACAAACACCATTATTATATAAATATAAGTAGTGGAAAGACTCGGAATTCCTAGAAACAAAAAGAAAGAAGATAAGAACAGTAGATAAAAATTCCATACTTTAAACTTTTTACCATCAAAAAAAGCGGCCCAGGCCATATAAAAGAATGGAATTGCCATCAAACTATTGATTGAAATAAATGGGATTCTAATAATCGGCCTACCATTAATAGACGTTGAAGGAAATAACCACAAAGCAAGAAGAATCAATGTGCCAGCAGCAAAAAACAGCCATCCTTGTTTCCTCCAGTTCCTATAATCCACCATCATGAACGCAAACGCTAATACACCACCGAAAAGAATAAAGATCACCTTATTGATTAGATAAGATCTGGATACCTGATTATCCAAGGACAATAATGGCAAGAAACCAATACCTAGAGTAATAACTAATAGGATTACCATTATCCAATCAACCTTTGGTCGATGAAGTTTATTTAGCCACTGACCAAGTGTAATCGGATTTCCCATTTGAGAGATCGCTCTTTCCTCCGATTCCTCTTCAGACGTTCCCTTCTCTGTCCATTCCTTTTTCGCTTCCTTCAGATGATACGTTAATTCCTCTTCCACATACTTTTTTGCTTCCTTTGATTTAATTTGACTGATTACATCTTTCAAAAATGTATCTTTCTTATATGTCACTTTACATCACTCCTGTAACATTTCCTTAAAAACAAATTGTTTCTTGGAATGTTTACTCTCTGCTTTTTGCAATAATCTTTTTCCTTTATCATTTAATCGATAGTACTTCACCTTTGAATCTTCCCATGATGATTGCAAATAGCCTTTTTGTTCTAAGCGGTGCAGTAAGATATATAAAAAGCCTTCAGCATCCTCAAATTTTTGAATGCCTCGTCTTCGTAAATTTTTTGCCAATTCGTAACCGGTTTTTTCATGAACAAGTAACTGCATAACTGCCAGCAGTACGTTCTCATCACTTTCGCTTGTTTTATTAATTCTTTCTTTAATATTCTTTCGATGTTGATCCGTAAAGTTCAGATTGGAAAAAGCTGTTTTATCTAATACTTTTTTTAAATTTTTTAATCGCTCTTCCATTACTTACCCTCCAATCGCTCTTTCAATAGCTGCTTCGACCGTCTCAGTCTTGTTTTAACCGTGTTTTCCCCAACCTCTGTCATCATTGCTATTTCTTTGATGGACAATTCTTCATAGTAAAATAAAAAAATCACTTCTCGGTACTTAATTGGTAAGTCCATTAAAGCGGAAACTAATTGCCCTTCCTCCTCTTTTTGAATAACAGTTTGTTCTACTGCCTCGTTAGAAGGTTTATTATTCAACAATTCTTCTCCTGTATTTATGACCTTCTTGTTATACCAGCTTTTGAGAAAATCCTTACAATGATTGATGGCTATTCTCCATAACCATGTCTTTAATGTGGATTTTCCGCGGTATGTATGAAGGGACTTGTAACATTTTACGAATATATCCTGCGTTAATTCTTCTGCAATTGCTTCATTCTCAACGTAGGAAAATACGAGTCGTAATATATCCTGACCATATCTTGTCATCATTTCATCTATTAGTTCATCTTTATCTTCAGCGTCTATCGCTGCTGCTGCAAACTCCTCCAAAATCTTTCCTCCTTCCCTTTATTAGACGATGCCTGTAAAAGAAAGTTTTTAAAATAATTTATTCCTTTATATTTTACAACACCGAAATCTTCTCCCTACTAAAAAACTCCAGCACCGTTTGGTTACTGGAGTTTTCTTTCATTCGTTTATTTCCTGAGCATTATCTAGAACTTCTTGAGGCACTTTAATTTCATTTATTTTATTATAATCGGAGTATGTGCCTTTCATCTTTTGTTTCAAACTCAATTTTTGACCTTCTACATTCATTTCCATCTCTTGATTCATATTTAATGCTGTGATATTAAATGTCTTTTTATCAATGAAAATTTCATAATTTACATTTTTAAAATGGATATCATCTAAAGCTGCTGCACTTTCTTTAAGGGCATCTGGCATTAATTGTTTCGCATTATCTTTTAAGAACTTATCGAATTTTTCCCCTGAAGCTTTCAAATTTAAAATATAATGAGTATCGTTTTGTTTAAAAGAAAAGTCATCTGTAAATTGCTGCAATTGTTTAAGTTGTTCAGCTGGATTCACTTGCTGTTCAGGCATTTGCAGTATTTGACTAGAGAGTTCTTCCGGCATTTTCAACCATTGTTTTGTTGTTGGATCATAAAAGAAGAAACCTTCTTTCGCCAAATAGGCTTCGACGTCCATGGCCTGATCCTGAAGAGACTCATCTCCTCCTTTCATACTCATCTTCATTTTTTCATACATGGTCATTGGATTCAAAACCATATCAACAGCTATATTAGAATGAATGTCCATTGTTTCATCTTGACCAGGGACATTCATTATTTGATTTAGTTCCATATCCGAATGGACGCTTTTTAATTCTTTAGATGCTTCCGTTGTTTTTGAAAATACCTCTGCAAGTGTTAATTCCGTCTTCTTTTTGGTTTTTGAATCGACGGGATCGGCTGTTTGTTGACCACAAGCAGCTAAGCTTAATAACAGCACGATGGACATAAAGCTAAATACTAATTTTTTCATAAAAAGTATATTCCCCCCTCATGTAATCATTTATATGTACGCTGAGAATCTGGAATAGTTTCACAAAAGGGAAAAATAGTAATAAAGTTACAAACAATCTTTGGATAGCGGAGAATCATGGGGATAAATACTTGCTAGAACAGGAGGATAGTTACCTCACCAAAATATTTTAATCGAAAACCCTTGTGGTCTTTAATCTCATATTCCTGTGACAAAATGGGGATTCCTTATTTATTGGAGTAAGGTTCGGTTATCTTGGTTAAAGCAGTAATTTTCGAGTGTTATTCCTCATCGTAAATGCCCCTGTGTTCACTTATAACCTTTATTATGCTCCTATTTTATAAGTAATGGATTTAAGTAGGCTAAAAAACGCTTAGATCAGCTCTAAGCGTTGCATAAATTAATATTTTTGGGAACTATAGCATTGGATATTATTTTTACCTGCTTTCTTCGCCTGATAGAGTGCTCTGTCAGCGTGTCGCAAAAGATCAAATTTTGACTCTCCATCATTCGGGTAAAAGGCTATTCCAATACTTGCTTCCAGATGAATAGTCTTTTCTCCAAGATACCAAGGGTCCTGCAAAGTAACGAAAATGTTTTTAACAATTTGAACAGCCTCTTGCTCCGAAGCTATATCCGGAATCAGTATCGTAAATTCATCTCCTGCTAGACGTGCAAGGATATCAACTTCCCGAATGCCCTTTTTTACCCGCTTTGAAAACTGCTTTAACCCTTTATCTCCGACATCATGTCCGAATGTATCGTTGATTATTTTAAAATTATCCATATCCAGATACACAACAGCAAACTTCCGATGATTTGCCATTGCATCTTGTATCGTCTCTTCCAATTTTTCATAAAAAAAGCCTCGATTGGGAAGCCCAGTAAGAGAATCATGATATGCCAAATATGTTAATCTTTCTTCATATTCTTTTCTTTCCGTAATTTCACGTGACACAACTAGAAAATGATCAAACTCACCATTCTCGTTATAAACAGGCGTAGCATTTCCTTCTAACCAAACCCAGTTTCCGAAAATATCCTTAAATCGATATTCAAAAACACATCCGTCCTTCGTATGAATAATCCTATCCAAATTTTCTCGAAGGGTAGGAAAGTCTCCCTTGTGCACAAATTCTCTGCCGCGATGACCTTCATATGCCTCCGAAGGATAGCCTAATACAGTTACATGGGAAGGTGAAGCATATATAAAATAACCTTCGCGACTTATCTTACAGACCAAATCCTTCATGTTTTCCGCAATTAAGCGATATTTCTCCTCATTTTCCTTTAATTTTCGTTCAGCTCTTTTCCTTTCACTAACATCGCCAAAAACAATAAAAGTCGCCGGACTGGAATGAAATTGGGTTGAAACTCCACCCATCAGAATATCAATTACTTCTCCGTCGGTACGCTTCATTTTCAATGCTACCCTCTTCGTTCTTTTCCCACTGTCTACTTCTAAAAAATGCTGTTTAAATTTTTCTTTGAAGTCCCCGATTAAATAAGAGAACATGGATTTTCCAACCAATTCCGTTTCTTTTAAAATCTTAAAAGCAGCAGGATTTGCGAACAGAATGTTTCCATCTCGATGAATAATATGTGCTCTCGAAGAATGTTCCAGTAATAATCGATAACGTTTCTCATTTTCAAGGATGGAAACCTGAACATTTTCTATCCTCTTTCGATCCGTAACATCGACAGCTGAACCGATTACCTCCACAATTCTCCCTGCATTTTTAATAGGGCGCAAGGATGCTAAATACCAGATATCGTTAAGATTGCCCTCATATATTACTTCTTCACCGTTCCATGCTCTGTGATAATATTGCTCCTTACTTTTTGCATCCGCAGCTGGGAGAAAATCATATACTTCTTTTCCAACCACCTGTTCAGGTGATTTGTTCATTCGATATAATAATTCCCCATCACACATGGTATGAATAAACTTTCCATTCAATTCTATAAATTTAAATATCATTCCTCTTTGGTGCCTAATAGTGTTTCTCAATTCTAATAAATCCATCTTTAAAGCATTTTCCAGCCATTTTTGATTGGATATCTCCCGTTCAATACCTTCCCTTTTTATCACTTGTTCAATTTCATGAAATATTTCTACAAGTTCTTCGGGTGGCAAAGGCTTACTGAATAGAAAGCCTTGTCCTCTGTTACAAAGATTTTGTTGGAGAAATATTAATTGTTCCTTTGTCTCAATTCCTTCTGCAATGACCTCAATATTTAGTTGGTGTGTCATGGCAATGATCGTTTTGACAATTGTGGCATTCTTGGCGTCCTTTGTACATTTTTGAACAAAACTGCGGTCTATTTTGATTTTATCGATAGGAAATTCTTTAAGAAAATAAAGAGAACTATAACCTTTTCCGAAATCATCCAGACTGATTTTAATGCCAATCTGTTTCAATTGCTGCAAAATAGGCAAAACATGATCTACATCCATCATCATGCTTTCCGTTAATTCTATTTCTAGGTGTTTAGGATCGATCTGCGTATCCATTAATATTTTTCGTATATTCTCCACCAGGTTTGGTTGATAAAGCTGACGAGCAGAAAGATTTACTGCCATTATCATGGATGGAATTCCTGCTTCCTGCCACGCCTTTATTTGTTCGCAAGCTGTACGAATTACCCATTCCCCAATCGGCAAAATCAGGTCAGTTTCCTCTGCAATGGGAATAAAATCTATCGGATGAATGATGCCCTTTTCTTTATGAAACCATCGTATTAAGGCTTCCACCCCTTTTATCTTTCCTGTTCCAAGATCTACTTTAGGCTGGTAGAATAGTTTAAATTCATTTTCTTGCAAAGCCGTTTTAAGCTGCTTTTCAAGTTCAACCTTATAACTTGCTTTATTATTCATAGGACACCCCAAACCTATATGATATAACTTAACAGCCAAACATTTGTTTTTCTCCCTATTATAGTCACTGCAAGCTGCTTCTTTCAAACGAATTTTTCACACTAAGAATAATAAAGTTTCCCTTATAAAGAGAGAACCTCAGGTTGCTTGTCATTTTATCAAGAGGTTATTTTTCGCTGTCGATTTTCAGTTCATTAAATACTGACTTTACTAGTGATACACCTATTTACGTATAAAAAATGGAATAATAGGAACAAACGTGACTCTCACCAATATTATCTCATCATAACATTTTTTCCGCATGATTCTTTCTAATCATGGAAACGGAACCAAGATTGCTCGGTCCAATGAATAGAATAAGAGGAGGGAGGAATGGGATGGAGGGTCAGGCCCCTTGTCCCATTTTATTCTTTAAAATGCAGGATGATAGGCTAGCCCCTCACTCTAAGAATTCTTGGTTTAATATAGCCCAATGATTTACAAACATAAAGAAAAAAGATGAAAGCAACGCTAATCATCTTTCTTCTAATTGGTTATTATTCCAAAGACATTCGTTTCTGTTTTTTTAATAAGGTCATATAGTAAAAAATATAATAAGAAAACATGATTAAAAGCAGCCCAGATGTCCAGGAATTGCCGGAAATATAACCGATATTTTGAAAATCATTTGGTTGTCCTTGTTCTATCTTAGAAATTGCCTCTCCTGCGAATACTCCATAAAAACGATAGATTAGACGTGCAAGGAATAAAAACGTTACAACGCTCCCAATCCAAACATTTGGACGGTAAAATAATTGTCCGTCTCTTTGTTCAAAACTTGTTATCCTTGAACCATAATAAGCTAGAATAATACCTAAAATTATTCCTACCATATCCGATATTAAACTGATTGGATGGGAAATCCCTCCTGTCAAAAACAAAAGCCCAATAATAAAGAACAGTATCGTCCTAAATACCAACTTTTTCTAATTTAAATGCTGCCACCCAATATTCCGACGAACACGCCTATAAATAATCCATAAAATCAAAGCGATAATAACAATAATATTATATGAATGATAACTCATACTTCCCCCCACTTATAGCTAGTATTTTGTGGTTATTATCTTACCTTGAAAAGCCCCTAGAATCATCTACCTCTAGATAGAATACTCGAAAAAAAATTCTCTATCGGAGGATAGAGACATAGGGACAGTTCCTTGCCCAATGATTATTAATATGACTATTTTAGACATCCAAGAACTCCCTAACAACATGAACAAACTTATCAGTCTCCTCCAAATCCGGAAAATGGGCGCTTTTATCGAAAACAACTAGTTGACTATTTGGAAGACTTCTTAGAAATAGTTTAGCGATAGGTATGCCTGTATTTCGATCAAAGATGCCTGCAATGATCAAGACACGTTGATAAGTGTAATCATAATTACCTCGCTTAGATTCATTCCCTTATTTTTAATAACGAATAGTAAATGGTTTTAAAGGATTTATTTTATTAGACCTATTCAGGGGGAAGCTTATATATTACATTGCCCACTTCATCTAAAAATTCCATTCGGGGAACATCATTTTCATCTACTGCCATTTGAATACGGGCATTCCCTTTACTATCAGAAAGCCGAATTGTCACTTCACCCTTCTCATTTTTCCCCATAAAAGCCCTAGGTGTATGTCCTTGCCATATCTTCTCTAATTGTTCAGATTTTTCCTCTTTTTTTAAATTAGAATTTCTTACCCTTTGATCTTCTTCAAGTTGTTTTGAAAGTGGTATATCTGGTCGATCGTATATAGAAAAACCATAACCTCTGCTACCATTTTCTTCACTGTAATGCATCTGCACAACTTGATCTTGTTTATATTGATCAAACGTTACACTTGCACATGCTTCAACGTTGCCATCTTCATCTGTTTTATTCCCAAATATAAGTCCTCCACACTCTTCACCATCTGCATTGTAAAACATTATGCCGGCAATAGGATCATTTTGACGATGGCCTGGAAGGATGTCCTTTCCATCCATGATTATTGGAGGGATATGTTCATTATTAAATAATTTCATTCTTACCTTTCCATTTTTATCAACTACATTTAGCTCTTCCACATCAATACTTTTAAAGTTTGCCATAAAATAACCTCCCATATTTCCACAATATAGAAGGATTCGACATGTTTTTATTAATTTCCTTTGATACAAAAAAATTCCAATTATAGAAATTATTCCTCGCCTTTCACATGAACTTCTTCCTTTTTGATATCTACTACTTCAAAACGCTCGCAAACCAATAACATGTCTTCTTTATACTCCTGTCCTATTTTCATTAATTCTGTTCGAAAAAATTTTTCATGTTCTTCTCTCCAATAATGAAACGTGCGATCTCCTTCTCCCTCCGCAATAGCGAATTCTTCCGGAACTTCATTCATAGGAAGGATTTGAACATCCGTTGTTTTAATAATAGCCACAGGTTGGTCATAACTGTTCAAAATAATGCTATAATCCTCCGTTGAGGGTAATGGCTGATTTTCTAGCTCATAAAAAATGTATGCTGAACAGGTTGCAGTTTTCACTCCATCCACAACTAATTGTGCAAGATAATCTGGATTGGACCCAAATTGCCATGCACTTACTGACCTAGGGCTTGTTTTATTTCCCCAAAACTTGTCCCAATAGGATTTTGCTTCATTATTCAATTGATTTCCTCCTCTATGTGATAGGTAAACATATTTAAATATGTGTTACTTTTATCAAAGTATATATTCTGCAAAAAATGGCAGATGCCTCTTAAAAAATGAATCTTAACGAAAACCGTCATAAAAAATTCATTTAGAAATAAATATCCACGCTGCCCCTTTCGAAGTTAATTAGGAATCTTTTATCTAAAAGTATTGATGCTTATCGAGGACTTACTATAAAAATTAAAATCCCAGCCATTCGATGACCGGGATTTTTTATTTATCAAAATAAGCAATAAAATTATTATACAGGCTCTAACAATCCGAGCTCCAAACATGTCTTAACAGCAAGGTTTTTCACCCCAGACGAAAAACGAACTTCCAGCGTCTCCTCATCGAGCTCTAGTATCACTCCTTTTCCAAAGACCCGGTGTTTAATATCTGCTCCTTTTACCAAATCCTTTTGATCTCGAATTGCGTTTGGATTGGATGAAATAATAGTCTTTCCGCTTTTGCCCCTTTTATTTGTTGACGGAGTCTCTTCCATCTTCATGGTTTCCAAATCAGGATGAATGATTTTTCTTACCTTGGTGACAAATGGAGATTCTTCTACCTGTTCGCCATCTCTTTCTTTATAACTGATAAGTTCTAAATGTTTTTTCGCACGGGTCATCCCAACATAGAACAAACGAACTGCCTCTTCCATCGCATTCTCTCCTGCTCCACTCTTGTAATCTTCCGATGATGGGATGATGCCATCTATTAGGTCAATCATGTATACCCGCTCAAACTCTAATCCCTTTGCACTATGAAACGTCGAAAAGGTAACTACCTTTTTCCCCTTATTGTATCTCGCATGTTTAAGCACGGATTCCAGATATTTAAGCCGGCTCGCGAACTCTTCCATTGTCTCTAATCCTATGGAAATTTCCTCCAAGGTGTTTAAAATGCCAAACAAAAATTCTTTACGGAATCCTAGCCGCTCACACATCTTTTCTATGGCCTTCTCATACCCCAAGCGATCTCGTATAACACGAATTGCCTGGAGGGGAGGCATGCCCTTCATTTGCTGAAATGTTTCTTTGCTTTCTGCTATTAGTTTGACTTGATAATCCTGAAGGGGGACAAAATTCAGCAAATTATCAAATACTGATTCATGATTATGAATTTCTTTTAATTTCTCCATCTGTTTTTTACTAATATATCCGTTAAATTTTAGATGGATTTTCTCTAAAATATCCGCTCTCTTATCTGTAAAAGTCATTCTCATAAAATTCAAGATATCCTCAACTACCCAATGGGAAAAGAAGCGATTGTCAGCATCCTTCATATAAAAAGGGATTCCAGCACGGTCAAACTCATTCATTAAGGCAATAGAAGACGAGTTATTTCGATACAATACCGACACTTCTGCTAAATTATCAACATTCTGTATTTCCTTTACTAAATATTTCGCTTGATTTAAATAATCCGGAAAACGTTTAATCCTAATTGGTTGATGTGAAGAATTGTTGGTAAACATATTTTTGCTATATCGATTTTTGTTTTGCTTGATAAATTGATTGGCTACATCTACAATCTCCTTACTGGATCGATAATTCTGTTCCATAAAAAGTATTTTAGCGTTCGCATATACCTTTTTAAAATTTAGTAGATAATCTGGCTCAGCCCCGCGCCAACTATAGATGGACTGATCATCATCCGCAACTACACAAAGATTTTGATGTTTCTTCACTAGCTTTTCAATAATAGCATGCTGCACTAACGATGTATCTTGACTTTCATCCGTTAAGACATAATCATAACGACCTTGATAATACTGTAAGAGTTCCCTGTTTTGGTCTAATACCTTCTCCGCCATAGCAAGCATGTCATCATAGTCCAGCAGCAGTTTATGATACCCTGATTTCTTAAATGTTTCATACTCCCGAAATATCTTCTCGGCTTCCGGTACATCTACTTTAACCGTAGACCATTTATCAAGGGGAATCATTTTATTTTTAATAAAGCTGATATACGTTGTTAGTTCCTCTAATTGATCATCCGTAATATTCTCACCCACGATGGATTTGTATAAATTCCGAAGAATAATTTTCTTATGCAGTGGAAGATTATGATAGTCTCCTTGCGATTGTTCTTTTAAATCCCCTTCTATGATTTGATAGGCAACCCCATTTTTTCGAAAGTTATCTCGCACTACTTCAAAGGCGAAGCTATGGATTGTGGAAAAATCGACAGGAGGTAAATAAGGAAAAAAGCGCTCAAAACGTTCCTTCATATCATTAGCGGATGCCTTGCTGAAGGTAACTGCCTTGATTCTTGCCGGATCTATTCCGATTTCTTCAATTAAATATCCAATCCGCATAATGATTGTGATCGTCTTTCCTGAACCAGGCGACGCGAGTAAAAGAAGCGGGCCATCGGTTTGCTGTACAGCCTTCTTTTGCACCTCATTCAAAGTCACACCTATATCATTCTTCTTACGGATAAAAAAATCTTCCCTTACTTTCATTCATGACTTTCCTCTCGCAAATACTATTCTTCAATTATAACATCTTGAAAATTAAGGAGAGGACGTAACAAAGAAATAAGTTTTTTGAGATAATTCATTGATAGTGTACAAATACTTTCTTATTGAAACATTTGCTTTAAAAAGAGGTATCCATAATCAATATAGTCCCTTACCTAAAAATCGCCATGCATTTCAAAAATCCAGAATTAAAAAATCTCACCCTGAATATGATACTCACGTAACATAAAATGAACTATAGAAAGGAGTTGTTTTAATATCTACATTAAAATCAGGGGCAACCGCAACTCAATCAGGTACTTATGTTGAAGTAGGACATGGCGGAGGAAAAGTAAAGAATGCTAAACGTATTGAAGTAAAAAAAGGAGACACCCTACCGGAATTAGAACCCTACACAGTAACAATTGTGCATAAAGGGGAAAAGAAAAAAAGAAATCGCCGGCACCGTTGGCAGTTTGTAAAATAAATGAAGAAACTACAGGCTTAAATACTAACTTATGAAAATGGTTACTCGCTAAGGGACGAATGAATTCTTCTTGGAAACAGCAGAAAAGCGCTGGTCAATTGCTTCTTGCCACTGAATCATACACTTTTATATGAGGAAAAGCCTGCAACTATTGCAAGCTTTTCTTTTCATCTATTAATACTTAAGTTCGTCTAAATCGAATACTATTTCCGCCGCTGCTTATTTTCTTCTTCATTCACTTTTAAAGGTTTGTTTCAAAATAATCCCGATTATAATTTCCCGTTAGTCCATCGTGATTAATTCTATTGTCGAGAATACGCTGTAGTCATACTTTTTCATCTATTACTCATGATACCTTCATTCATTTGGAAAGAGGAAAATGAACCATAAATGATGCATTTCCTTTCAAAAGGATTTACCCAGATGACTTTTGATGTTCAGCCATATATAGTATTATTTTTAATCACTTATTTTCTGTTTTGAATACCTTGTACTAATTTTTCTTGTATGTGCAAATACTGATTTATTTCTTCTTCATTTAGCACTTCAAAAAGCTGCATGAAAACTTCTTGACCTATTTCTTGTGCTATGACCAATGCTTTTTTTCCTTCCGCAGTAATATCTAACCGTATGGTGCGATGATCATTTTCATCATATAATCTTTCTACTAGACCTAAATTAACGAGCTTAGCAGCGATGCTAGTCATTGCACCTTTTGTGTACCCTACGGTTTCCGCTAGTTCCACCTGTTTCTGCGGTCCTTTCTTTTGCAGTTCAAGCAATACTAAAATTGGGGAGATGCCGAGCGGATAAGGAAAAGCCTTTGTAAATCGCTTGATGTTCTCATTATTCATTAATTCAACCGCGTGAATCAGTTTAAAAATATTGGCTTGTTGCAATTAAATCCTCCTCGAGTAAACGAGAATATTAATGAAGCATAATAGAACCACCATCGACCATAATTGTTTGTCCGGTAATATACTGTGAGTCTTCAGAAGCTAAGAAAACAGCGACACGGCCGATATCTTCTTCTACATCACCAAAACGGCCTAATGGAATCTTACTTTTAACTGCTTCATAATATTCAGGTTGTGCTTTTGCCCATGCTTGTACTCCTGGAGAGTTAGCAATTGGGCTAATAATGTTTACGTTAATTCCGAATTGGCCCCATTCATTTGCAGCGACACGTGAAATACCGCGAATTGCTTCTTTTGCTGCCGCATAGGCACCTTGTGTTGGATGACCACTTATGCCGGCACCTGACGCGAAATTAATAATATTTCCTTTTGATTCTTTTAAATATGGAAGGGCGGCCTGCATTAAATAGAAGGTTGGATAAAATCCAGTCCCAAATGACAAATCTAAATCCGCTTGAGTAGTATCCTCAATTGTTTTCTGTTTAGAAACATGTGCATTATTCACTAATACATCTAGTTTACCGTATTTATCAACTACAGTCTTAATAATTTGTCCAAGATTTTCCCGATCCATTAAATTGGCTTGCAGAAACATGGATTTCGGAGAAATAGCTTGTAATTCAGACTCCATTGCTTTACCAGTCTCCTCATTCAAATCCACAATTACTACAATTGCTTCTTCTTTCACCATTGCCTTCGCCGTTCCACTGCCTATTCCTCCGGCACCGCCAGTTATAATGACCACTTTATCTCTTAATTTTCCCATTTGTAACACTCCTATATATTGTTTTTTCAAAAAATAGTTTACCAGTAAACTATTTTAGTTTAACACTAAACTATTTTTTTGTATAGTGATGGTAGCAAGCAAGGAGAAAAAAGAAAGGTAACCCCTTTGTTTGGAATTACCTTTTTTCACCATCTATTAAGTTATGAAAATTCACTTCTTAAATAACTCCTTTGTCATAAATACACTATTGGGGTCTTCTTTATAATCTGAAAACGGCTTACAATATTCAAAACCAAAACTCGCATATAGTTTTCTAGCTGGTTCAAATGCATCCATTGAGCCCGTTTCTAAACTTAAACGCTGATACCCACGTTTTTTCGCTTCTTCTACAATATGTTGCAGAAGTTTTTTAGCTACCCCTTTTCTTAAATGCTCTTTAGCCGTTCTCATGGATTTTATTTCTCCATGATAAGGATCTAGCTCTTTCAGTGCACCGCATCCAAGGAGATCATTTCCTTCCCATGCACTCCAAAAGGTAATTTCTGGTTTCCGTAATTGTTCAAGATTTAATGCATGTATACTTTCCTGCGGAGAATTTAATGCCATCCCTTGAAGATGCTCATTTATTAACCCAGCTATTTTTGAACCTGTTAAGTCATCTAATTTAATATCCATAAATCACCTCTTAAATTACTAATTTGATAGAAGCATAGATTCATTCCATACTCGGTTTATTTGCGGTAATGCATTATTAAACTTTAAACAAAATACATCAGGATTAGTAAGTGCATTCCACTCATTAAACCCAAAGGATTTATCATAATACTTTAATATTAAGGACATCAAATTACCATGAGTTGTTATGATAATATTATTGGAAGAACTCTTTAAAACGTCCTCTACCACTTCAATCGCACGTTTCATTGCGAGTCTGCTAGATTCCCCACCTTCATAACAAATATCCAAATCTTGAAAAGAGTGTTCCAGCATTTTAAGCCATTCTTCATGAATAGTTGAACTTAAAATCCTTTCCGATAAGCGATTATCGATTTTTACTTGTAAACCTAATCGATCCGCTAAGGGCTTAATAGATTCAATCGCTCGTTTGAATGGACTCGTTATGATCGAATCTATTTGCTTATCTAATAAAAATTCAGTTAGTGTCTCTGCTTGCGATTTTCCTAATGATGTTAGATCGGAATCAGGCGCTTGCCCCTCTGCACTGCAATGGCGGACGAGATAAATATTCTTATACATATAATACCTGCCTTTCAACAATTGGCCGTTCGAATATTTTTGAAAATCCCACTATTACATAATTTATAGCACAAATGACTAGCACATAAAATACCTTTTCTTTATGTTAAAAATAATTTTAACATGGCAATGCTTTTTATCATGGATGGTTGAATATGGGTTTTGCTACACCTTTTAGCGAACTATTATCATAACGATTCCAATTGTTTGTATCTAAACATCTTTTCCCGTGTAAAAATCGCCAATACATTAAGCTGTTTTTTCCTCTTTAAAGGATAGTATTAGCTGCTCATGTAAATAAAGACGAATTTCAATTATCTCTTCTTTGTGTGAATCTTATTAGTTCATCCCTCAAGATTATCGTCAATACGATGGAAAAGAGGCAGTCGAGTTGCATAAATAAGTTACTCGGAAAGAGGTTCAAAATAGGTATTAGTTTAAAATAAAAAGAAAGAACCATCCATGATTAAATTGGATGGTTTTAATATAGGCCAAGATATATACCAACTCTTTATAGAAATATCGAATCTACATTCTTTCTTAATATGGATCTGCCTCATGTCCTTCTTCTACTGCTTTTTTCACTGCTTTATGTGCCTCTTTGACTCCAAGAGGACGCATTTCTTCTCCGATTTCCATACCCATATTATTCTTTTCTTTGCCTTTCTTAGCTAGTCCTTCTTTCAGGCGTCGGCCATATTCCTCATCCGCCTGCTCTGCTAATGCAATCATCTTTTCCTGAATATCTTTTGGACAAATGGCAAGATCATTGACTAGATTATTGATCAATTCATCTTTTTCCCAGTCTTCAAACTCACGATAAGTTTCCCCTGCTTGTTTGGTATTGTCATTTCGATCAATGGATTCACGGACTAAATTTCCTTCCACATGCGGGGTATGTTCTTTGCCAGCTTGTTCAGCCTCTTTTAACCCGCCCATACTGGATGGTTCATAATTCACATGTGGATTTTGCCCTGGAGCCTTGTCATTAAAATAACGTAATTGTCCACCTTCCTGATTGGTCGCAACACGTTTTTTCGCTGCATTAATTGGGAGCTGTAAATAGTTTGCTCCGATACGATAACGCTGTGTATCTGAATAAGAAAATGTTCTTCCTTGCAGCATTTTATCGTCTGAAAAATCTAGGCCATCTACAAGGACACCTGTTCCGAAAGCTACTTGCTCCACTTCATTAAAGAAGTTGTCTGGATTCTTATTCAATACCATCCGACCGACTGGAAGCCATGGGAACTGGTCCTTTGGCCACAGTTTGGTATCATCAAGAGGGTCGAAATCGAGTTCCGGATGCGGGCCGTCCTCCATAATCTGCACAAACATTTCCCATTCCGGGTAATCCCCACGCTCTATTGCTTCATATAAATCTTGTGTAGCGTGGCTGAAATTTTTACCCTGAATTTCTTCTGCTTCTTTTACTGTTAAATTTTTAATTCCTTGCTTTGGTTCCCAATGATATTTTACAAGTACCGCTTTTCCTTCCTGGTTCACCCATTTATATGTATTCACTCCGGACCCCTGCATCATCCGATAGTTGGCTGGAATTCCCCATGGAGAATATACAAATGTCACCATGTGAAAGGATTCTGGTGAATTAGCACAAAAATCAAAAAATCTGCGTGGATCTTGGATATTGGTAACTGGATCAGGTCTAAAAGCATGAATCATATCCGGAAATTTCATGGCATCGCGAATAAAGAAAATCTTTAAATTGTTTCCGACCAGATCCCAATTTCCATCCTCCGTATAAAATTTTACTGCAAAACCGCGTGGGTCCCGTACCGTTTCCGGAGAATGCAAGCCATTGACAACTGTGGAAAAACGAACGAAAACCGGAGTTTGTTTTCCTTTCTCTTGAAAAAGCTTTGCACGAGTATACTTGGAAGCTGGTTCCTCACCAACCGTACCATAAGCTTCAAAATATCCATGGGCACCAGCGCCACGGGCATGGACAATCCTTTCCGGTACCTTTTCTCTATCAAAATGACTGATTTTCTCAATAAAATCATAGTTCTCAAGGGTTGCAGGTCCCCGATTGCCAACCGTTCTAATATTCTGGTTATTCGTAACCGGATGGCCCTGCCGGTTGGTCAATGTTCCATCGTCTTCAATATTTGTTTGATTGTTTAATGAGTCCTTTTCCACTATAACTGACCTCTCTTCTAATTAGACTGATTAAATCCACTAGTATATTTACCTATTACAAAAAAAATAGTCATACTTTATCAAGAATCAACTATGAATGAAAAGAAAAAATACTCAAACAAATTAGTACAATCAAAAACAAAGTTGGAGTATAATAGCAGACAGACATCAAGCTCAAACTAATGGGAATAGTATTAATACAAACCCCAAGATGGAGGTAAAAAAATGGTTCTGCCAAATTTTGAAGAAAACTTACAAAAATACGCGAAGCTTTTAGTTGCTAAAGGAATTAATGTTCAGCCAGGAGATTGGGTAAAAATGACGATTACGGTTGATCAGGCACCTTTGGCTCGTTTAATTACGAAAGAAGCGTATAATTTAGGTGCGGAAAAGGTTATTGTCAAATGGTCCGATGATGAAATCAGCAAATTACATTACTTACATCAACCAACAGAAGTTTTGACCAATATTCCTAAATATGAAATTGAAGAATCAGAGGATCATGTATTAAACCATCGCGTTAGCCGCCTGTCTATCTTATCAAGTGATCCAGGCTTACTAAACGAGGCAGATCCTGCAAAAGTAGCTGCTTATCAAAATGTAGCTGGTAAAGCATTCAAAGCACAACGAGTTGCTACCCAAAATGACGATTTGAAGTGGACCGTAGCAGCAGCGGCTGGAGCTGGCTGGGCGGCACATGTATTCCCTGATCTATCTACTTCTGAAGAGCAAGTAGATGCTCTATGGGATCAAATTTTCAAAGTTTGCCGCGTTTACGAAGATGATCCTATTGCTACATGGGATGAACATAAAAAGACTTTAAACGAAAAAGCAGCGAAATTGAATGAAATCCAATTTGATGCATTACACTACACTGCACCTGGTACAGATTTAACTCTAGGTTTGCCTAAAAACCATATTTGGGCTAGTGCCGAAAGCTATAATCCAAAAGGGGAAGAATTTATCGCAAACATGCCAACTGAAGAGGTTTTCACTGCACCCGATACCCATCGTATGGATGGTGTGGTTCGCAGTACAAAACCATTAAGTTATGCCGGAACTTTAATTGAAGGCATCGAGGTACACTTTAAGGATGGCAAAATTGTGGATATATCCGCTGAAAAAGGCGATGAAGCTATCAAGAAATTAGTATTTGATAATGAAGGCGGAACTGGTTTAGGTGAAGTTGCGTTAGTACCAGACCCATCACCAATTTCTCAGTCCAATATTATTTTCTTTAATACCTTATTTGATGAAAATGCATCCAATCACTTAGCAATTGGTGCCGCATATCCAACGACCATTCAAGGCGGTACGAAAATGAGTGAGGAAGAATTATTGAAGAATGGTATGAACACTTCTACTGTTCACGTCGATTTCATGATTGGATCTGACAAAATGAATATTGACGGCATCAAAAAAGATGGCACTGTGGTTCCTATTTTCCGCAATGGAGATTGGGCGATTTAATGCTATTACGGGCAAGAAGAATGAACCATTTTTCTTGTCCTGTTTTTTTTGACTTTAGGGAGATTAACCCAAATTGATAATTTAATGTTTCAGAACCTCTGCCCGCCTGTTTCTTGGCGAACATACTTCCATCATTCTTGACTATACCTACTTTAGTAATCTCTTATTACCTACTCTCTTGATTTTTTTACCCAATAGTTCCAGGCTACAGTTAAATTGGAACTGGGTTACAACTTGTATTCCTTAGAAAACCATGAAACAATTAAACTACCATTATCGTCATAAGTAAGGATTGAAGTAAGAAAGGAAAATAGCATTGAAAAAAAGAAATAAACGAATTGGAAATTTCTTATTCATTATTCCTCTCGCGTTAATAATGATGTTTTATATAGAAGCAAGCAAAGACAATAATAAAGAGACAACCCCATCCCCAAAACATTCTAATTCCTACCCAACCGAGCTGAATCCTATTGTTAAGGAACGGACTAATCAATTAGTTGAGCAAGCAGCAAAAAAAGGAATTACTGTTGTTATTACTGATGGTTTTCGAAGCGCTGCTGACCAAGATCAACTATATAAAAAGGGGCGTACGGTTAGCGGAAATATAGTAACCAACGCTAAAGGTGGAGAATCATACCACAATTACGGACTCGCGATTGATTTTGCTCTAAAAACGACAGCTGGTAAGGTAATCTGGGATATGCAATACGACGGGAATAAGAATGGCAAATCGGACTGGTATGAGGTGGTGGATTTAGCCAAAAACTTAGGCTTTACGTGGGGAGGAGATTGGACAAAGTTTAAAGATTATCCTCATCTGCAAATGGATTTTGGTTTGTCCATTGCCGACTTGCAAAATGGGGAAAGACCTAATACAACTTCCTTAACTGCTGATTCAAAATAAAATGTTCATCATATATATTGCAAATTTTTTTAATTTTTTCTTTGCACTATTGTTACCATAATAAGTTGATAAAGAAAATATACACCTAAATAGGCCCCTGTAATTAAAAAAGGAAAATTCAAGAAAATAGCATGAATCGTCGTCATAAAAACAGTTTTATTTCTGATTACTTCTAGAATCGCTATTGCAGCTATATTTCCAAATATAAGCGAACAAACGATCGCTACTATATTATATAGAAGTCGCATGATTGCCCATTTTATTTGGAGAGCATACATAATAATCGGAATAAAAATACTCAAAATGATAAGTAAAGTATCCATATCCGATACTCCTTTCTTCCCCACTAGAAGTAATATTAATGGTATTTTGTGTATTAAACGTACAAATTATCCAAGATAAAAGGCTGCAAAAAATAGTCCTACTTAGATCAAACGAATTTTTCTCCCTGAGGATTAAACATATTTGAAGGGTACATAATAATTTGGACAACAAAAGAATGGGAGTTGAACATTACTATGGAATTCGAACCTAGAAATTCTACAGAAGAAGCATTATATCAATATAAGGTAGTGTTAGGAACTTTCACGAAAAAAATGCCTAAGCTAGCTGAGCAATATAATGCATTTACAGAAGAATGTTTTAGAGAAGGAGTTTTATCCCAGAAGCAAAAACAACTGATTGCTTTAGGAATCAGCCTATATTCTCAGGGTGAATATTGCATCATCTACCATACAAAAGGTTGTTTAGATCAAGGATGTACGGAGGAGGAAATTTACGAAGCGGTCGGTGTTACTGCGGCTTTCGGCGGCGGTGCTTCTATGAGTCAAGCGGTTACACTTGTTCAAGAATGTATGGATGAACTAAAACAAATGAAACAATAGCGAACCAAAAGATCACCTTTTTTATGGGTGATCTTTATTTAAAAAATCCTATAGCAAAGTAAACTTTTCGGGTACCTAACATTATTTGCTCCCTTCACTCCTGCATTAGGAGTTTTGGGCAGCTATTTTGTTTTTTGCTTTCCCCCTTTCCTTCCTTGCAATAAGGCATGCAGCTATTCCAAATATAAAAGCGAATAATAATAGAATAGAATGGAAACTTAATAAGCTCGCAAGCAACGGCCCTATGCTTGCACCAACCAATAATAAGAAGGAATACAAAGAAATGGCTGTAGATCTGCTATTTGCTGCTGATTCCCCTAGGAACGTAATGAGAGTTGGGATAAAGACTGCAATGGCAGCTACAAAAATAGTCGACAATACCGTGATAATCATAATACTCGAAGGGAAAACCATTAGAACTAGACTTAGCACCATAGTAGATAGACAAATAATTAGCATTTTTTTCACTTTGAATTTTTTCAACCATTTTCCACATAACAAGGAAAGTGGTGTTCCAATTAACCCTATCTATCCCCTTCGTATAAAGCAATACCTTGGAGTCTTCAGCAAAATATCTCGATAAACTATCATAAAAAGCAACGAAAGACATTAAAGTAAAAAAAGTAATTCCTAAGCCTATAATGATAGATGGTTTCCATAATTCAGGTGATAACCATTTTTTCTTCTTGTGAAAAGTTCCATTTACTTGCAGACTCGACGGAAGGATAAATAATGCTAATAAACCTAATAACAAGTAAACACAACTAAAAAAGTAAAATACAGCTTTCCAATCAAAAGTAGATGCTAGATTAGAGCTAATTATCTGCCCAATGATGCCCGCCATTAAGAATCCCATGTTAATTACTGCAATAACTAATGTCCTTCGTTTATCCTCCAATACATCAAAACAATAGGCATAGGCAGTCGGTGCGAAGCTACCAAGAATATATCCTTGAGCAATGTCAAAATATAAAAGCTTGATAAAGAAAAAGAAAAGGAAATGAGATAGGTAAGTATACACGAAATAATTATTCCAACGAACAGCACTTTCTTTTTCGAATATCTTTCTGAAATAGGGCAAAAACTTAATAAACCCACACTATAACTAAAGGTAAATAAAGTACTGGAGAATACAACAACCTTAAAGGGGATACTCAATGCTTTCGCAACATCAGAGTATATCGGAATAAACAGGTAAATATTACTTGCTACAAAAATCGCTGTCACCCACATAAAAATCTCAATGGAACGACTTTTCATTAATAGGCACCTCCCTGACCTATATATCTGTATGAAAGTATTAGGAGAAGGGTGCTTTTTGTACATACAATGAAGCCTATTTTCAAATGATAAAGAAAAGAACCATGGGAAAAGAGGTGGCGTTGTGACATTAGTACGGTTAGGCTATGTAGCTATGAGCATGGAGGTGAAAAATGCTTCCCCATCCAAAACGATGACGTTTGCGCAATTTCAAAAGATTACGGATCGTGAAGCAGCGCTCCGTAAACTGGAGAGAATTGCTCTCCAAAATATAAACAATACTCTTAGATTACTCAAGCATAATGCAGCCTCTGGTATCCACTTTTACCGGCTAACCTCCCGCTTAATCCCGTTGGCAAATCATGAGGAACTTCTTGATTGGGATTATATGAAACCGTTGCATGGCCTTGCGTGAGGTGGGCGATTTCGCCAAAAAGCATAACATGAGAATTGATTTTCACCCAGATCACTTTGTCTTGCTTAATTCCCCAAAGGCAGATATATTTAGAAATTCTATCATTACTTTAAAGCTCCACTATCTACTCTTAAAAAATATGGGAATCAATGCGACACATCGTTGTGTATTACACGTTGGCGGAAATTATCACGAAACAGAAAAATCACTCGAAAGATTTGTAGACAATTGGGGAAACGTGCCACGGTCCATTCAAAAAATGCTGATGCTTGAAAATGATGATACTTCTTTTACGGTTGATGACACTCTTTATCTATGTGAAAAAATAGGAATTCCACTTGTCTTCGATTATCATCACCATCTTGCCCATCATCGAGATGTGCATTGGGAAGAAAACTGGGACCGCATTATAAAAACTTGGGAACAATCCCCACTTCCAATAAAAATGCATATATCCAGTCCAAAAAGCGAAAAAGAATTCCGCCATCATTCGGATTATGTGGACCCCAATATGCTTTTTACATTTTTGAATGAAATAAAGGGAAGCATACCGCAAATAGATTGTATGATTGAGGCTAAACAAAAAGATCAAGCGTTGTTTCAATTAATGGAGGATGTTAAAACTTGGTCTAATGTTGAGATTGTTGATTCATCCTCTTTTATTATCAACTAAAAGTAATCCTTAAAAACCTCATGTGCATAATGAACTTCTCTATAGGTCCATGACCTATGGAGAATACCAAAGCAAAAACGGTCATTACCATAAAGAAATATATTTTCCTTTTTCACCTCTCAAAAATTACTTTTTCAGTTGTTCTTATTCTTCCTTCCACAAATTAGCATAAAGGAAAAAATGGTAAATATATCATTACTAATAGATTCAAAAAACATTGTTTTTCCTTCTGAATGGTAATATAATATTTACTAAATGGAAAGGAGCAGGTTAAGTGATTGATGAAATAGCTAAAGAATATATTGCTTTAATTCCCCATGTGTTCGGGAGTTTTAGTCAATTAAATAAAGATTCAGCAGGATTATCCCATATGCAGAATCATGTTATAGAATTCATGTTCTTGCAAAACAAGCCTTTAAACTTGAAAGAGATCAGCACTGGGTTAAATATCGCCAAGCAGCAATTGACAAATATTATTAAGGATTTAGAAGCTAGCGGTTATCTCATTAAAATGCCTGACACCAAGGATAAACGTGCTGTTTTGGTCTCTCTGACACCTAAAGGGAAGGAAATACAGGAGCAAAAGTGGATGAAGATCTATCAAAAGCTTACTCAAAGTATTTCTAAATTAAGTGAAGAAGAACAACTGGATTTAAAATTTGCCCTCCATAAGGTAAATGTGTTAATGACAAAGATTGCAGAATTGTAAAGGAGAAATTCAGAATGGGAACAACCAAACCTCACAAAGTCACATTAGAAAAGGAGAAAGAAACCCTTTTAATCACCCTCTATGCCAAAGCATTAGACAGCCACTCAAAAAATTCAATTCTAAACGATAAAAAAGCAGCAGAACTCATGGACTTAATGGATTATAATTTTAATAAAATTACTGACTTTGGTAACCATATAATGGTTATACGAGCCAAGCAATTCGATACATGGGTAAAGAACTTTCTTGAGACTTCCCCAAATACAACTGTACTCAATCTTGGTTGTGGCCTGGACACAAGGGTATCAAGAATAATGCCATCTCCTAGGGTTAAGTGGTATGATGTAGATTTTCCGGAAGTAATAGAAATACGTAAGGAATTTTATACTAATCAAAATGGGTACAAAATGATCGCCTCTTCCATTACCGAGTTGGACTGGTTAGGACAAATTCCTAATGACAATCCAGCTGTGATTATCGCAGAAGGAGTACTGGAATATTTAACTGAAGAACAAGTAAAAGTACTCTTTAATCGTTTAACAAACCATTTTCCCAGCGGACAACTAATTTTTGATGTCATGAATACATTTGCCATTAATTCAGGCAAAGAAAACCTAAAGGAAACAACAGGGGCAGAGCATAAATGGATGGTGGATGAGATAAAAACGGTTGATAAGCTAAATACTCAGTGGAAAAGAATAAATAAACTATCTATTTTCAAATCGCCATACATTCGTAAACTTCCTTTAAAGGATCGCTTTATTTACACTGCACTATGCCTTATTCCAAGCTTCAGAAATATGATGACATTGCTTGTGTATAAGTTTTAAAGTTAAGTCATTATGTATGAGCTGCACCTAAAATTCTATTTTTTAATATGTGTTAAAAAAATCAAGATAGATTGCCTTTACCAAGTTCGCTTCTTTCTTGATTGTAAAAACAATACATTCTAAAGGACTACTATTTTGTAGGTTCCACATAGTGATATCTATTCTGTGCCCTAACGTTCTTTTATTCAATAGTAATCCAGTTACATGGAGAGAATGGATGCTCCACAAACAATACGAAACTGATAAAAGTCTTATATCCCACATCTCATGAGGTTTGCGGACTCTGATTTCGCTATTTCTTTCATTTAATTAAAGGGCGGACCCTGGTTCCGTTATCACTAAAAAAACAGCAGAAAGCAACTACTTTTTCAGCAAATAACAT
>Ga0224736_1060_pt1 | contig 27450 bp, 26 predicted proteins | sample IA12soil_MG_GH6A_FD_161628 | JGI IMG/M metagenome (GOLD analysis project Ga0224736, IMG submission 161628) | Enriched cells from agricultural soil in Iowa, United States - IA12soil_MG_GH6A(-) | ecosystem: Environmental > Terrestrial > Soil > Agricultural land | place: USA: Iowa | collected 2017-05-08
CCTCGGTAAAGCAACCTGCAAAGGCTTTAGCATCACCTTGGCTCCAGGCTGAAAACAGTTGATTAAACAATGCTTCTATCCTTTCTTTTTCACTGCCCCATTCTTGTGTCATTTGATTATTCCTCTCCCTTATATTAATTTTTTTATTCCATTTTTTACTTGTTCCATTAATTGAGAACACCATTTCTTCTCAAGTTCCCATTGGCTTTTTTGAAGCTCCATTAAACTCCATATAGTTTTATAAAAAGGGGTCTCTTTCATCGGCTCTACTTGTTCAGGATTTTGATTAAATTCCAATTGCTGTTGCTTAATATGATGGATGGCTTGTTGACAATGTTTTAGATAATGATTAACCAAATATATTTGATCCTCATAGGTTAAAAATTCCAAAAAAATCACTTTAATATGAAAAATCTTCTGATAGTTACCGGGGTTTTTTTCAATGTCTAACATTAATTCATAGAAACGTTCCCTTCCTTTAGAAGTTATTTCAAAAGTTTTAGAAGATCTCTCTGTCGGAAAAGGTACTTCTTTAGAATCTGTTTCTTGGATAAGCCCTGTTCTATCTAGTTTGTTTAGAAGTGTGGAAAGCGTACCTCTGCTAACTTTTTCCCATGGACCTAATGTATCGTTGGCTATTTTCGAAATAAGATAGGCATGCAAAGGAAATTTCATTAAAAGGGAAAGAACAAAAAGTTCATACAATTTAAATATCCCTCCTTCATTTAGTTTTCATGAAATAGTTTTAATAAAACTATATTCGATAATTTAATTTTTGTCAAAGAAAATTTTAAAAAGCTTTAAAAAATATTTAATCTGATGTGATACCAATGATTACTACTGGTTTCAGCTTTTTATGCGAACAATTGGAACACATCGACAATATAGCTGCTTGAGGCAATTGAATAGTTAGTATTCCTCCGAAATCACAAACATCAAAAAATATGTAGCAAAACAATAACAGCGATGAAAAAACTGTGGCAAAAGCGATTAATAGGGGGTTATTCAACTTTGGTATGGTAGATACCGCAAAATTATTTTCGTACAAAAAAAGGATAGGTCGGTGCAATACTTCTGCTCCTAACCTATCCTTTTTTTCATTTGATTATTTAAATATCTTCATTAGTTAATTTAGATAGACCTTCTATAACTTCCTTTAAAACCTCTTCATCTGATTCATTTGCTTTCGCCTCAAGGAGTGCGTTCTTCGCTTCATCTCCGCCGATTTTTCCTAATGCCCATGCGGCTGTGCCACGCAATACTGGTCTTGGATCATTTTTTAACACTTTAATGATATCAGGTACTGCGGAGGTTTCCTTAAAATGTGCAAGTGCAATTAAGGCATTTCTTTGGATCGGCTTTTTCCCTCTCCAAGATCCGGACATCTTTCCAAAGCTATCATTGAACTCGCGATTGCTAATAGATAGAAGGGGAGTCAGTTCCGGCTTTACTAGGTTTGGCTCAGGCTCCATTTCCTCATGAAAATGAAAATCTATTCCCTTATTTTTAGGGCAAACAGATTGACATGTATCACAGCCATATAAACGATTCCCTAATTTTACACGAAACTCTTCGGCTAGGAATCCTTTTGTCTGCGTTAAAAAAGCAATGCATTTTTGTGCGTTTAATTGTCCCCCTTGAACTAGAGCACCAGTTGGACAAGCGTCTAAACATTTTGTACAGCTGCCACATTGATCTTCCATCGGCGTGTCTGGTTCAAATGGAATATTGGTAATCATTTCTCCTAGATATACATATGATCCAAATTCCGGTGTGATAATGGAACAGTTTTTTCCGCTCCAACCAATCCCTGCCCGTTCGGCAACGGCACGATCGACAAGCTCCCCTGTATCCACCATTGATTTGCATCGAGCCTCAGGATTGTATTCCATAATGAATGCCTCTAGTTCCGAAAGTTTTCTTCTTAATATATGGTGGTAATCCTCTCCCCAGGATGCTTTGCAAAAAATCCCACGTCTTTCACCTACTTTTCCTTTCGGTGCATTTTCCATTTTCGAAGGATAGGCAAGTGCAATAGATATAATAGACTGAGGTTTATCGAAAATTAACGAAGGATTGGTTCTTTTGTCGATATCCTTCTCCTCGAATCCCGACTGATATTGAAGCTCCTGTTGTTTCAACAGTCGGTTCTTCATTTCAGTAAAAGGATCAGCGGTAGTAAATCCAATTTTGTCGATACCGATTGATTTACTATATTGTATAAGATCTTCTTTAAATTGTAGTAAGTCCATTATCATCACCTCGATTCTCTTTTTTACTCTCAAGACCAAAATATAAAAACGCAATATCCCGTTCTTCTGGCAAACGAAATACTGCGTTGATTCTAATGTTATGTATGGAGCGGGTGATGGGAATCGAACCCACGACAACAGCTTGGAAGGCTGTAGTTTTACCACTAAACTACACCCGCATTAGGTTTCAAATATTTTTCGACAACCTTTTGTCGACTTTTTTATTATACATGCCTTTAGGAGGATTTTCAAGTATTTTTATTAATTTTTTTCTGATGACTTTTTTTATGATTTAGAATGATTGCGTTTGTGCGGTTTCCTTGATGCAATTTCCTGTGTTTTTTTGTCCTAGCCCTTTTTTTACTTCCAAACGTAACGTTTCACCATTACCGCTTTACTCGAGATGTATGCAATCCCCATCGCACCAAATAAAAAGTGTCCCTATCCAGTTAATCCGGATGGAACACTTCTTATCCTTATATACTTGTGCTACTTAATTTTTTTGCCGGGATATGTCCTGATTTATTTACCTTTGTTTCTAAATACCGTTTATTAAATTCGGAAACATCTCCCCAAAGTGGAATGTGGTTGTCTACTGATAAACCATGCTTTTTCAATGCTTCCAGTTTCTTTGGGTTATTGGTGATTAATGTTACAGGTTTAGAACGCAGGAATTCTAGAACTCTTATCGGTTCCTCATAACTGCGGATATCATCAGCAAATCCGAGTGCGTGATTTGCTTCTACTGTATCCAACCCCTCTTGTTGAAGAAGATAGGCGAATGATTTCGTAAATAATCCAATTCCTCTTCCTTCATGGTTGGCAATATAGAAAATAGCACCGGATTTATTTTCCACAATCATCCTCATTGATTGTCGTAATTGAAAACCGCAGTCGCAGCGTTTGCTTCCAAAAATATCCCCTGTATGGCATATGCTATGCATTCTAATTAAAGCATTTTCATCATGCTCAAAATCCCCGTAAACTAGTACAGAAGATTGTTGGGCGGAAGCAAGATTCAAAGATGGTAAAGCATTTAAAATAGCCTCTTTATCAGAGGAAATATTATCTAAAACCAACCAGGTATACCATTTAAAATGAAAAACCTGATCATCCAGTTGAATAGGTAAATTAATGGGACCCACTACGCATATATCCTTTTGATTTGCTCTCGAAAGGATTGTCATTTTATCTGTAAGAAGTTCTTTTACTTCTGGTGAAATCATATTTATCTCCTCTTTTTGCTATACAGTTAAAATCTTCAACCGTATTATTTTGACGAGCGAGTGTATTATAGCATATTTTCGAAATGAATATGAATTTTTTGTTTTATCATTTTTACCCGTTTAAGCGGTTGAGCCTTTCATATTGGAAATTCATGATAAAAAGGCTCATTCGTCCATTTAATATTTGTTGAGGACTTATTAAACGAAAACAATTGGCTTCATTTGAAAAGTCAATTTTCATTTTCTCATCATAGAAAACTGCCTTTGCTTTCTCTATATAAAGATTCCATTTATTTGTTTCAATTGCTATCTCATTGTCCTCTGTTTCCGGTGTAAACCATAGTTCGACTACACCATTTACAGCGCATCCACAACCATCCGTATTATACTTCAGTTTCAAAAAGCCTTTCTTTCCTTTTATCTTTTCCTCTATTTTAAGTACTGCTTGATCTGTTATTGTAATTTCCATTTATGAAACTCCTCTCTGTTACAGTGATGAGTATTTGTTTGCTTTTCATTTCTATTTCAGATTACTCCTTCATCTTTTATAAGTAAAATAAAGATTATAGAAAAGGAAGGATTTCTGTAAAATTTGCAGAATTATGAAATATATAAAAGGAGGTTGATTATTATGTTTACAAAAATCGATTCTTTCATGGTGACATTAAACTAAAACGAAAAGGTGGAGAATCACATAATAACATCCATTTATATTAATGTGAAGACGAACGAAGTATTTACGGAAAAAGAAAAAAGTATGATGCATTCCATGCTGCTGCATACTTGTGCATGGTCGGCGAATGGCGGCGTCTTTTTAAATCCTTTGCAACAAGAGGACGAGGAGCCAAGCTGTATTTTTGAATTAGACTTAGTGTTTGAGAAGGCAATCTCAATGGGAGACGGAGAGCAAATATTAAAGATGCTTCCAATAAAAATAAATTCATTATTCAGAAATGCAAAGCTTGAGGAGCCAACGGTAGAATTAAAGGAACATATTGTATCGGTTAAATAAGTGCAAAGAGGAAGAAGTACAAACCTCCTTCCTCTTCTTTTAATATACATCCCTTCTATTAAACACTGTAAATGCAACAATTAACGATGCTATCATCCATACAAGAAGCACGGTAATGGAAAATCCCAGTGTCATTCCCTCAATTGGCGGTTTTGTACCGTTCACATAATCTGTCAGCTGCAAATTCACCATAAATAAGTATTTGGCGCTTTGCCAGGAAGAAACCATGTTCACTAAAATGGCACCCGCAATTAAGGCAGCAAGCATGATGCCCATGACTGCTGCAGTAGATCGAATGAGAACAGACAGCATAAAGGTAAGGGTGCCCACTACCACACAAACAAACCAGACGAGCCCAAATTCCATCAGTATGTATTTCCATTGGGAAATCAGATGAACATGGGTAGTGATTAAATCCTCCCCTTTCGTGATAAACCCTGTCAGCATCGGCATATTCCAACCCTTATAGCCAAATACAATTCCTGAAATGGCATAAGAAAGAATGGCGACGCAAAGGATGATCAATGAAATAGCAAACAATAGAGCGATATACTTGCTTAATAATATTTTCCACCGTTTTACCGGTCTTGTCAGCAAGAGTTTGATGGTCCCTCCGCTCGCCTCCGAAGAAACTAAATCGGCCGCAACGACCATAACCAATAAAGGCAATAATAAATCAATCGCATTTTCCGCGAAAATTCTCATAAAAGTTGGGGCACCAGGAGAATTTGGATTGATATTATGATCCAAATAATATTGTTCCTGTGTTAATTCAATCTTTAAATACTGTGCAAAATCCTCTGGAAGTTGGCTGGAACTTAATCGGTTTTGTGTATCGACGATTGATTGTTGTAGTTGGACGCGCCAATCTTTGGTTCCTAATTTCTCTTCTGCTGTCTTGTCTTGTTTGTATTGAGCATATGTAATAATCGGTACGAGAATTGCAATGATCAACATAATTACAAATAAACGTTTCTTACGGAAAATCTTTAGTTGTTCATTATAAACAAGGTTAATCACGATGCGTTCCCCCTGTTAATTCAAGGAATAAATCTTCAAGAGCCGGTAATTTTGCCTCCATTTCCATCACTTTAATGCCTGCATTTACCAGTTTCTTGTTCCAATCAGCAATTTGTTCTTCTATGTATGGTGTAATTAAAGTTTGATCTTCCCCTTCTTTTACATCTGTTTCCTCTTGTAAAAGCTTTTTTGCCGCTTGGATTGGCTCCACTTTCCAAATAACCCTTTCTTGTTCAGCAAGTAAAGACTCTACCGTATCAGTACGAATGATTTTGCCGTCTAATATAATAGCTACCCTGTCACATAAAAGCTGTATCTCACTTAATAAATGGGAAGATACGAGAACACTTAATCCTTCATTTTTGGCAAGGAAGCGAATGAATTCCCGCATTTCTCTTATTCCTGCAGGATCAAGTCCATTTGTCGGTTCATCTAGAATCAGAAGATGGGGATTCCCCAATAAAGCCTGCGCAATACCTAGTCTTTGCCTCATTCCCAGCGAGTAAGTTCCTACTCGGTCATGAATACGATCCGTTAATCCCACCATTTTTGCCACTTCACCCAGTCGATCTTGTGTAATGGAAGGATCCATTCGTGCAAAATATTCAAGGTTTTCCCATCCTGAAAGATAGGGATATAATTCTGGATTTTCGACAATACATCCAAGTTTTTTCATTGCTTCTTTAAATTGTGTTTGCACATTTTTACCGGATATTAAAATCGTTCCAGATGTTGGCTTAATTAAACCAACAAGCATGCGAATCGTAGTCGTTTTCCCTGCACCATTCGGTCCGAGAAAACCGAAGACTTCTCCGCGATAAAGTGTAAAGGATAATCCTTTAATAATTTCCCTTTTTCGAATCGTTTTACGTAAATCCTTTACTTCCAATGCCGGAACTTCCTTCATTTTGTTCCCCCCTCGCTAAAGGTGATTAATGAAGCGACACGTTCACCTATTAATTTATATCCGGCAGCATTCGGATGAAATTTATCGCTAAATAAATAATCGTTTACATGTAATTCAAATAAATCAAAGGTTGGTACATATATAATTTTTTTGTAATTTGCAGCTAGATTTGAGGAATCATAATTCCACGTACGGACAATCGATGATGTTAGTTTGGACTTTTCTAAGTCAATAAAAGGATTGTATAGGCCCACATGGAACACAGTAGCGTCGGGATTAATAGAGCGTATCGTAGAATAGATTTTTTTTAAATTTGCAAGATATGGTTTTTCCGCTTTTTTCATATAGGCGGTATCCAGATGGCCTAAAACCTCACCACCTTGAAAGAGGTCATTACCTCCGATGGTTAACAGTATAATATCTGCGGATTGGAGCTGGCGTTTAATTTCCGGTCCTTTTAGTTGTGTGATTAATTGTGAAGATGTTTGTCCCTTTATCGCGCTGTTCGATACAAGGATTGATTTTTTTGTTTTTTTTCTTAAACTGTCTTTTAGATAACCGATATAACCCTTCCCCTCCGGATCCCCAGTACCTCTCGTCAAAGAATCACCCAAAGCAGCAATTTGCAGCTGACTTTTTGATTTTTTCATCGTATCAGACGGATTAGTCTGCCTCGTTACCGATTGTTTTCCCTTTCCATCTATTAATTGGTCTTTCAACACCCAGCCAAAACCGAAAAGAAATAGCAGAGTTGAGAAAATAGAAATAATAGTGACAATAGTAATCGTATATTTTTTCATTCTGCCATTCCTTTCATTTTTATAGTCGTTAGCTTTTCTCCTTCATTTATAACCAATAGGTGATGATTTCAGTCTGTTTAAAGTAAAAATATATATATTTATATTTTCAACCATTGTAAGTGCTTTTACAAATAATTGAATTTGTCATCATTGTGAAAATTACAGAATTAAAAAACGCAGGTTCTATGAACCCACGCCCTATTTATAGTTCTTTTTATCTAAATTGGTCATTTCAAATGTTGGTCCATTGATGGGGGACCCCGGGCCGTTGGCCTGTAATTTCGAGCTATTCGCTTCCGTACCCTTTCAAAATGCTTCCGTCTAGATTTTGCTTACATTAATATTTCGCTGCACAAATGCCCAGTTTTGTGGGGCAGAAAGACTAATTTGCCAATATGTTGCACCAGCTATGCCATAGAGATCTATTAGTCTATATTTTGCTATATAGCTTCTGATATCCTCAAACCAAACAATACGTTCTTGCGCATTTTGAAAGTAGCGATACCATGGAGAATATGCAGTTTGGTCAAATTGAATGGTGGATCCGGTGGTTATCGCTTGATTCTGCGAGCTCTGCACAGATAATGCTCGTGTTTGATTGTTTGTAACGGCTTTATCATATCCATATAAAGCCATCGCGATTTGTAATTTTGCAGGGTTCATTTGTGATACGGCGTAGCTAATCACTTGTTCCACCCACCATATAGGAGCAACTGGGTCTGGTGGGCCTCCTGGGTATCCATAATCTATTGTCATGACTGTCATATAATCCGCTATTTCTCCTATTGCTGCGTAATTGTAGGCACCGACAATTCGATTGGTTGGCAAATCTGCTGCTTTTGCATGAACATTTACATGTAATAAAAGATTTCCCAATGAATTTTTCAAGGCCGATAGGAATGTTATAAAATCATTGCGGTGCTCTGGAGGAATAAATTCAAAGTCAATACTCACTCCGCTAAATCCTCTTTCTCGTGTTAGATTCACAATACTTGTTACAAGATTTTGCCGATAAGCGTTATTGCCAAGCACTCCTCCCACCAAATCGGCACTAAATTGTTCGTTCATTAAATTTCTAATCATTAATAATGGTCTAATATTCAATTGATGACATGTTTCAATAATAGCGGTATCGTCTGTTAGATTATAGGCATTGCCTTGTTCCCTAAAGGAATAGGCAACGATAGCTAAATAGGTTAACTGCTTGGATATAGATGTAAGGATCGGGGTAATGGAACTAATAGATGAAGGAAAAATAAACCCAAGTGTCGTTATTTCTAATTTAATTGGTGAAGGAATATTTATGATTTGCCCGATAGATAGCTGTTGCGGATGAACATTGGGATTCATGGAGAGTATGTAGGAAAGCTCTGTGTTAAATTTTTGGCTAAGAAGATTTAGCTGATCCCCTTTTTTAATACGGTAAGTACGGATTGGCAATAAATTATCTGGGGCATAAAGAGCCAGACCAGGGACTAGTGAAGTGGTTGTTAATCCATTCAGATTAATAAGCGTTTGCATATTAACACGATATTTATTTGCAATTCCCCATAAATTTTCACCAGGCTTAACGACATGCACCGCCACTTTCATCCCCTCCTTTTTTATCATAATATGGGGTTTTTCTATGAATATACTTCTTATATAACAACCATGTAAAACAAAAAAATCGCTCCCTTAAAATATAAGAGAACGTCAGGTTCTTTATTTTTATGCGGTAAAGACAATTTGATTTCCGCCTTGTTTTTTTGCGGTATAAAGGGCATTATCTGCAGATTTTTTTAATAAATCTACTGTATTCCCATGTTTCGGATATTCCGATACACCAGTACTAATAGAAACATATATTTGTTCTGTTCCAATCGTAATGGGGTGATGTTCATAGTATTCCTTTATTTTCTCATACAATGGCATTATTTCCTGTTCTGACTTTACGATGACCATAAATTCATCACCTGCATAACGGTATCCTTCTATGTTTTTATCACAAATGGTTTTAATTCCATCTGCCAGTACTTTTAAATATCTGTCACCAATATCGTGTCCAAACCGGTCATTTACTCTTTTTAAGGAATCAGAATCAAGCATGATAAGCTGAATGATTTGATTACTTTGACTGATTAAAGAGGATAAATCTTCGTGAAAGGCACGATAATTCTTTAAGTCAGTAAGTTCATCCAGCTGTGAAATTTTATAAATATGTTCATATAGCCTTATAGAATCAATGGAACTAAAAACCTGTGTGCCTATGATTTGCAGCAATTCTTCATGCTCTTTACGGTAGGCAAACTCGGCATAGCTTTGTGCAGAAATAACCCCTTTTACTTGATTATCAATAATTACCGGGACAAAAAGGCAAGAGCTTGTTAAGCCTGCATCTTCGTCTCCCAAATAAACATCATATTCATCCCCCATTCTGGACTCTTTATGATGGATAATCTCTCTTGTTTTGATTGCCTGAGAAGTATGATTTTCTCCTAACCCAATGGTAACGGAAGGATATTTTTTCCCCCTGTCTATCATAAAAGGCACTTGAATTTCGGAATCCCCTTCATTATAGGTGGCTATATAGAAGGAATCAGTCGGCATTACTTGTGACACCATTTGATATGTTTCTTTAAAAAGAATCTCTTCGCTTAGTGTTTTACTGCAAATTTGTGCAAAATTATGCAGGATTCGATAGTGACTATTTAACCAATTTAAACGCTCCATCTGATCCTGTATTTCATCTAGTTGAGAGAAGATGTGTTCCATCAACTTATCACGATGATTCTCATTCCATTGATTTTTTATAGTGGAATAATCTTCTTTTGATTCGCGTCCATGTTCCGTGCTAATTCTTTTTAACGACTCATACACGATTTCCAATGCAGCATTTCTAACGTCATAATTTACCATGCCAACACTTCCACAACATATTTTAATCTACTAATTCTAAAGTCCCTCTATCATATATTATATGTTTTTCAAAATATTCTTTCAAGTAGTGGTGCCTGGCACCACAGATGGACAAATGGGATATTTGTATTTCTGGGGTGGACAGTTCTTCTGTACTAACGTGGTAAAAAAGCTTGTCAAGGATAGAAAAAGTGTTATTATTGATGTATATTTCTGAAATATCAGTCAACTAATAGAAGGAGTTTTTGCAGATGATTATCGATATGAAGAATGTTTCATGGCAAAGAGGAGATCAGTGGATTCTAAATAATATTTCCTGGCAGGTGAAAGAGAAAGAGCATTGTTGTCTATTAGGACTGAATGGTTCCGGAAAAACAACATTGCTTAACATGATCAATGGGTATATTTGGCCAACAAAAGGGGAAATTCAAGTTTTAGGAAATACATTTGGACAGGTAAATCTTCGAGAGCTTCGCAAGTCAATAGGATGGGTCAGTTCCTCGCTCCAGCAACAACTGCGAGAAGATGAAAATATCCAGGACATTGTCGTCAGTGGCAAATTTGCGAGCATTGGGATATATGATAAGATATCTGCTGAGGATTATGAAAGAGCCAATGAAATATTAAATATGCTGGGCTGTGAGTATTTAAGCGAGAAAAGCTATCGAACCTTGTCACAAGGGGAGAAACAAAGGATTTTAATCGCGCGGGCTCTAATGGCGAATCCGAAATTGCTTATACTGGATGAACCTTGTACAGGCCTTGATATATTAGCACGTGAGCATTTATTGCAAATGATTTCAAGTTTAACGGAAAACCCCGAAGCCCCGACAATTATTTATGTTACCCACCATGTGGAAGAAATTCTTCCTTGCTTTCAAAAAGTATTATTACTACGTAAGGGAGAGATTTACAAAGAGGGATTAACAGGTCAAATGTTAACTTCGGATACAATGTCAGAGTTTTTCCAAGCCCCCATACATGTAGAGATAAAAAAGGAAAGGGCATGGCTCTCACTAAATGAGGTTGTCATTCAGCATTAAAATGTTCCAAGGGGGGAATTCCCCCCTAAAAATGTTATGTTCAATCACTCAAATGACTGCGATCCACTGCTACGGGAGGACGTTCGAACCATTCCTGATCAATCATAATATTCGCCCCGTCTTCCACGTACATGGACACATCCGCTTGACATTTAGCATACATGATTCCAAGATCACGCCTGCCATTTAGAGAAGCTCCATTTGCATATTCTCTTATTTTCATCGCAAACATATCAATTTTATGCGCCACTTTCAGCCTGTCCGAAAATGGAGAAGTGGTAGATGTTGTTACTAAATGATCAAGAAGGGACGGAGCAGGCAAATCGCTATCTGTCAATTTTTTCGACATAATTTCAATATGTTTTTGATTAATTTTCTTTCCTCGTTCCAAATACTTTTTGACCTTCTCCATTTTCACTCCTTGAAGAAAGCCAGTGATTAGAGCTTTACTAGTAATATCATTATTCAGGTTTCCGTATAGATGAGCAATTTCCAGCCCATGAAGAGATCTTCTCTCCCCAAAATAACCGTCTAGAAAACTCTGTTTATGAATATATTCTATCTTCACCGGTGTCGGGATAGGCGGTGGATTCATGATGACACCCTTCATCTTCAAAACTTCATTCACACCATCCATTAATTTTACCGTTTCCCTTAAACAATCAATAAAAAAATCTCGGATATCTTTTCGGGTAACCAATGGTATGGCTACACTGTAGATACTCATACCTGCTTTTCCTAAATAATCCAAATAATGAAGGTAAAATTGATCTTGAAATAATCGCGGTGCATCTAAGTTGACATCATCTTTGGTATATCCAACGGGTATAGGGAATTTATGTTCATGAAAAATTTCTTGTATTCTCCGAATAAAGGTCTCACTTAAACTGTATGCATATTCTAAGATGCTCTTAATATCCTGGTCATCCACATGCCTAAGATAATAACTTAGTACACATTTCCCTAACGAATTACCCATATAGGAAGCCCAGAGCTTCCCCATTTCAGCCGCAGTTAAATGTTTGTCACCCATAACCATATAATATATCCCCTTTTGATCATTTAGTTCTAGATAGTTTTACTTTTTTATGTATAGATATTTATAAATGCTTAACAAAACCATCACTTGGGTTGGTTTACAAGCGCTTGACGGTCGTCCGCTTGCGGAGGTTCTTCCAACCATCCATGTTTAATAACGATATTTGCTCCATCCTCAGCAAAGAGTGCAATTTCTGCTGAAAGACGTGTATATATAGCACTTAAATCCAAGCGCTCACACGTTCCTGCAGCCATTCCATAATTACCGATTCCTGTTGCGATCATTCCTGTCGTATGATACATCATTAACTTATCGGAAAAAGGAGTAACCGTACTGTCCAATACATGGGAATCCCATGACATTGGTGCAGGTAAATCACTATCCTCTAATAAAGTACTAAATTTTTTCATATGCTTAGTGGCTAAATTTTTTCCTTCCATAAAAAATTGCTTCACATCTTCGCCTTTACATACTTGGGCAAATCCAATCATCATCGCTTTTCCTAATGCATTTGTTTGGATATTAATATAAAGATGAGTTATTTCAATTGCTGTTAATGGACGTTTGGATTTTCCTAAAAAATCAAATAAAAACCGCTGCTTAGAAACAAACTGAACTTTATCAGAAGCTGTAATGTATGGTGGTCTGACATATGTCCCCTTTGATAAGGAAGTCTTTCTCGCCATATCATGCAACTCTTTGCTTTGAATAAGAATTTCTTGAAAAAATTTATTTATATCTTCACGAGTTGTTACACCAATTCCAATACCTGCTCCGGACATGCCAACCATCGCCATATTTTGAATATAATAAAGCATAAAGGTATCAGTAAATAATTTTGGTGCGTTAATATGTACATCTTCATCTGTAAAACCGACAGGCACCGGAATTTTTTCATTGGTAAAAATATCGCTGATTGTTTGGACATGCTCTTCTGAAAAATTTAGAGCTGTTTTAATAATAGGAAGTATTTCTTCATCCTCACATTTATTTGCGAAGTATTTTAAAACACATATCGCCATGGAGTCATTCTCATACTGAGTCCAAAGAAAGCCCATTTCAGATGCAGTCAGACGAATATTATGGTTGGTCATTACCTTCTTGTCATCATTATTCAACACGGATGTCCTCCTTACAGATGAATACAATAAGTTCAAGACAATATATCTTTATCATGGTAATGGGAAAGTAAAATTATTCATGTTGTACAAACCTTTACGAGCCTTTTGGTTAAAATAAAAAGCTGCCGACCCTCGACAGCTTCTACGTTTTATTCATTGATCTATTCCATTTTTATAAACTGCCCTTTCTCATTTGATTCAAGTGCAGCTAATATGACATCCAGCGATTTCATGCCTTCCTCACCTGTAATAAGTGATGTTTTATTATGTTGAACCGCATCTACAAAATGGTCTATTACATGAGAAGCAGTCTGCCCCCCGTCTTCATTGGTTTGAATTTTATCCAGCTGATAGCGGACTGTTTCGCCATTTTTATAATGGATGATAAGAGAATAAGTTGGATCATCTTCTAGACGGACTACTGCTTTTTCTGTATATATCACTGTTGAATTATCGCCACCAGCAACGTAGGACCAACTAGCCGTTAACGTCCCAATAGTTCCATTCTCCATTTTCACTATACAAACAGCGTTATCGTCCACTTCGGTGTTTTGCTTCGCACTTGTTTCCACAAATGCGCCTACTTCCTTCACTTCACCGAGAAGATAACGGATTAAGTCTGCTTTATGAACACCAAGATCCCCTAATGCTCCGATAAAAGCTTTCTCTTTATCAAAAAACCAGCTATTCCTGCCATCAATGCTCCAGCCTTCTGGACCACCATGGCTAAAAGTCGTTCTAAAGCTATAAACCTTTCCGAACTCCCCTTCCTCCAACATCTTCTTCACCTTCTGATGAGAAGCAACAAATCGCTGATTATGACCGATCATTAATATTTTCCCATTCTCTTTAGCAGCCTCAATCATTGCCAATGCTTCTTCATGGGAGGTAGCCATCGGTTTTTCACAGAGCACATGATTTCCAGCACGAAGAGCTGCTATGGAAACAGGTGCATGCAAATAATTGGGAAGGCAAACACTGACAACATCCGTTTCTATCGAGTTTAATAATTGCTCGTAATCCGTAAACGCTTCAGCACCATATTGTTCTGCTGTTGCTTTGGCACGCTCTTCCACTGCATCACAAACCGCTACAATTTCAACATTTGGATTCGCTGCATATTCCGGTAGGTGCCGATATTTAGCAATCGATCCGCAGCCAATAACCCCAACTTTTAGTTTCTCCATACTAGAATCCCCTTTCTTCCTTGGTTTCTTTATAAAATCCCTTTTTGCTTGAGATAACTGCTGCTTATTTCTACACTCTCAAGCGGCGAACGCCTGCTGTCATCTTGTTCGACAATCCACCATTTCACATCGCATTCATTCCCCAATGCAAGTATCGAGTCAATATCCACTCCGCCTGTACCCAGTTCCGCAAAAAATTGCTCTCCATCTGTAGTCATATCCTTCAAATGCACAAGCGGTGTTCTGCCTTTGTAACGTTTTAACCACTCTGTTGGTTGTTCTCCCGCTTTCGTCAGCCAGTATACATCAAATTCGGCTTTTACCCACTCTGGATTTGTTTCATGGAGAATCCACTCAAGGGGTTTCTTTCCATTTTCAAGTGTTACCAACTCAAAATCATGATTGTGATAGGAGAAAGTAATCCCTTCCTTGTGGCATATTTCCCCCACTTGATTCAAAGTAGAAATGAGCTCAGTATAGAAATCTTGATTCCGTTGATCAGGCATTAAAAATGGACAGACAATATGAGTATTTTCTATTGATTGCTGATACTGAATGACCTCTGATAACTGATTTTTCAACATATCAAGCGGGACATGACTGGAGGCTGCACGGAGTCCTAATTGATCCAATACCTTCTTTAACTCTGTTGCTTTCATCCCGCCATACCCAGCAAATTCAACGCCGGCGTAGCCTAGTTTTGCTACCTTTTCAAGTGTTCCGGTAAAATCTTTTTCACTCTCATTTCGAAGCGAATACATTTGAAGAGCAACTGGTATGTTTGTCATCATTGTTCCCCCTATTTTTTTAATCGATGGCATTCTTTTGAATAACCTTTTGATACCATTTATAGCTTTCTTTTGGTGTCCGCTCCAGTGTTTCAAAGTCCACATAAATAATGCCAAACCGCTTGGAGTAGCCATAGGACCATTCGTAGTTATCCATTAACGACCAAACATAGTATCCTTTTAAATTCCCACCTTCCTGTATAAACTGATGGGCAGCAGCAAAATGATCATGGAGGTAGTGAATACGTTTCAGATCCTCGATTCTTCCATCCTCTAATTGATCAGGAAATGCTGCTCCGTTCTCCGTGATATGAAGTGGAATGTCCGTATACTCCTCTTTAATGCGAGTTAGTAAATCGTATAAGGATGCTGGATGGATTCCCCACCCCATATCTGTTACATTTTCTGTTTCATTAATGACAGAGGATTTCAAAACATCATCTTTCTCGTCATCTTCTATAATATTGTGAGAATAATAGTTAATACCAAGGAAATCTATTTTTTCAGAGATAGTTTCAAGATCCCCTTCTTTTATAAAAGATAGCGGACCAAATCTATTTTCAAAGAGAGTCATCATATCTGCTGGATATTTTCCTTTAAAGACAGGATCGAGAAACCATCTGTTGGAAAATCCATCCGAACGCTTGGCTGCCGCAATATCTTTCTCAGCATCTGTTGCAGGAATCGTTGGTGATAAATTCAGTGTTATACCAATCTCCCCTTCGAGTCCCATAGAACGATATAATTCTACCGTTTTCCCATGCGATAACAATAAATGATGGGAGGCAATGAGAGCTTCATTCCAATCGCTATGACCAGGTGCATGAACACCAAATGCATAACCTAAAAAAGCAGCACACCAAGGCTCGTTATGCGTAATCCATGAGTAAATCCGATTTCCAAATTCCTCAAACAATACTTTTGCAAAGGTCACAAAATGGTCCGTAGTTTCCCGATTGGTCCAACCTCCTTTATCTTGCAGCCATGTCGGCAAATCCCAATGATAGATGGTGGCAGCAGGGGCAATCCCTTTTGCCGCCAACTCATCCAATAACCGATGATAAAATGACAATCCTTCTGGATTAAATTTGCCTTCCTCAGGGAAAAGGCGCGGCCAAGAAAAGGAAAAACGATAGGATTTGATACCGAGATTCGCCATCAATCCAACATCTTCCGGATAGCGATGAAAATGATCACAAGCTATTTCCCCATTTTGCCCTTTATATACCTTCCCAGGCTGGCGGGCAAAACGATCCCAAATAGATTCCCCCCTTCCATCTTCATATGCACCACCCTCAATTTGATAGGAAGCAGTAGCTGCCCCCCAGATAAATCCTTGCGGAAATGTTTTCATTTTCATTACCTCTCCTTGGCGAAATTAAAATCAATCAATTGCTCCCTTTCATCTAAACGATGACAGGCAACAAAATGATTCTGAACAGCTTCTTTTAATGCAGGCATCTTTTCCCTGCATACATCTGTTGCTAATGGACAGCGATGTACAAAGGGACATCCTTGTCTACCGTCGGATAAATCTGGAGGATCATTTGTCATATTTGTAAGATCTATTTGCGACTCACTTCCTGGAGTAGCTGCTAAAAGTAAACGGGTATATGGATTTAACGGGTTTTTAATTAATTCCTTTGATTCCGCAATTTCCATAACTTTTCCGCCGTATAGAACCATAATGCGGTCTCCAAAATATCGCGCAGACGCTAAGTCATGCGTGATATATAAATAAGATAGGCCTAAATCCCTTTTTAACTCATTCATTAGCTGAAGGATTCCAGCACGAATCGATACGTCAAGCATGGAAGTCGGCTCATCTGCTACAATAAATTGCGGATTCACTGCAAGTGCACGCGCGATGGCAAGACGCTGTCTCTGTCCACCTGACAATTCATGAGGATGTTTTTTCCGTATTTCTTGAACAGGCGTTAAACCAACCTGAAGCAGTAAATCTCCCACCTTTTCTTCGAGTGCCTTCCCTTTATACCCTTGATGTTTTTTTAACGGAAACTTCAGGTGACCTTCGATTGTTTTTACCGGATTTAAGGACCCAAACGGATCTTGAAAAATCATCTGTGCTACTCGGCGATATTCTTTTAAATCCTTCCCTTTGATCTCATTTACTTTTTTTCCAAGAACCGTAATAGTACCTTCTGTCGGCTTTAATAAGCGCACTAATGCACGGCCAATCGTCGTTTTTCCACTACCCGATTCCCCTACTAAAGCAAGGACCTCACCTTTTTTTATATTCAAATTGACCTTATCAACAGGCGTAATATATTTCCTTTTCCGATCACCGCGAACAGGAAACTTGATGACAAGATCTTCAACCTCTACTAAAACAGTTGATGGATCACTCAAGAATTAAACACCTCCCTGAACTGTTTCATATAAATGACACTCCATATCTCTGCCATCCACCTTTCGAATTTGCGGTTGTTCTTTTTTACATAAGTCAAAAGCAAACGGACAGCGAGGGTGATAAGCACATCCACTAGGAAGATCCACCAAATTAGGGGGATTTCCCGGTATGCCCTCTATTGTCACATCCTCTGCCGTGAGATGCGGAATGGCTCGCAGCAAACCTTGTGTATACGGATGATGTCTTTCTGATGGAATCAAAGATTTGGAATCGGTCACTTCAATAAAACGTCCTGCATACATAATCGCAACCTGGGAAGCAATCTCTGATACTAAGCTAAAGTCGTGACTGATAAATAAAATGGCGTATTTTTTCACCCGTTGAATTTCTTTGATCTTATCGAGAATTGATCGTTGTACCACTACATCTAAAGCGGTTGTAGGCTCATCCATAATGACAAGCTTCGGATCGAGCGCTATTGCAATGGCAATGACGACTCTCTGCCGCATGCCTCCAGAAAGCTCATGCGGATAACTTCTTAAATATCTTGGATCGATACTGACGATATCCATTAATTCCTTGGCCTTCATCTTTGCTTCGGTCTTGGACATGTTTTTATCATGACTAAGGAAAACATCCAAAATTTGTTCTTCAACGGTCAATACAGGATTTAAGGCATTCATCGCACTTTGAAAAACCATAGACATTTGGCTCCAACGGAATTTTCGTAATTCATTTTTGTTCAGGCTGTAGATATCTTTTCCCAACACCTTGATTGTTCCAGATGTAAGGACTGCATTATTTTTTAACAATCGCATGATGGCATTCCCTAATGTTGATTTCCCAGAGCCTGATTCTCCTATTAAACCAACGATAGTATTTTCATAGATTTTGAGAGTGACATCATTAACGGCTTGCACCATTCCAGCCGGAGAATCATATCCAACCGATACATTTTGTAATTCAAGCACTGGCTGCTTTTCTTCCACGATTCTTCCTCCTTTTTTGTGTCTTTAAACGAGGATTGGTGATTTGATCGATAGCAAAGTTCATTAATACTAGACTTAAACCGACCAAAGCAATTCCTATACCAGGAGGTACAAACCACCACCATGCGCCTCTTAGCAATGCTGCATTGGAGCTTGCCCAGTAAAGCATAATCCCCCAGCTGGTAGAATTAATATCTTCTAGCCCTAGAAATGCTAGACCAGCTTCAGCAAGAATGGCTCCTAACGTTGCAAACATGATATTTCCTGCAATAATAGACATCATATTGGGGCAAATTTCCGTTATCATAATTCGAAGGGAGGACTTCCCAGACATTTTGGCAGCTAATATAAAATCTCTTCTTGCCAGTGTCATTGTTTGCGAACGAAAAACCCGCGCTCCCCATGCCCAACCTGTCATCGCAATAATTAAGCCATTTACAAAAGGAGTGGAAGCTTTTAAATATGCCTCAATCACAATCAGTAATGCAAGGCCAGGCATGACCAAGAATAGATTCGTAATAAAGCTGAGAATAGCATCTGTTAAACCGCCACGGTACCCTGCCACAACACCAAAGATTAAACCGATAATTGTGGAAAGAATTCCCGCACCAAATCCCACAATCATCGTATTCCGCGCACTGTATATGAATTGAGAATAAATATCTTGACCTGTGTTTGTGGTTCCAAACCAGTGATTAGCAGTTGGCGGCAAATTCGGATCATAAATGGCAGCACTTGGCGAATATGGTGCTATCAGCGGGGCGAAGATAGCAATGATGAGAAAGATAAGAAAGATGATAAATCCAGTTGCCGATTTTCCATTACTAAAAAACGGTCTCAACGGTTTTAGCACCTTCAAGAAATAGTTTTGCGATTTCCCATTGATTTGTGAAGTTGGTGTAAGTTCAGCCTTCATTTTACGCTACTCCCCTCCAGTCCGAATCCGCGGATCCAATCTGCTATACAATAAATCAACAATCAAGTTAGCAACGAGCACAGCGACAGCGATTAAAAGAAACGATGCTTGAATCATCGGAAAATCCTGTGATTGTACGGCTGATGTTAATTGATTTCCAATCCCTGGATAAGAAAAAACCTGTTCTGTTAAGATAGAGCCGCTAACCACATTTCCTATTGCAATCGCAAAACTAGTCAGCTGCGGTAAAATAGCATTCCTTGCCGCATAGGAAAACATCAGACGGGATGTCCTTACACCTTTTGCTTCGGCAAATGTGACGTAATCCTCGCCAAGCGTATACATCATGTTGTTGCGCATTCCGATAATCCATCCGCTTAAAGATCCAATTAATAATGTAAGTCCCGGCAGGAATGCATGATTTAAAATGCTAGTTAAATAGGTTGCATTGAATCCTGGAGAGATGGCCGGATCATACCCATGTGCCATCGGAAACCAGTTGAGCTTAAAGCCAAAAATAAAGACGAATAATAACGCAACCCAAAAGTATGGCATCGCTTGAAAAATCATGGAAACAACAGGCAGAGTATTATCTAAAAACCCTTTCCTTTTCCAGGAAATATATACTCCTAAGGCTGTTCCTATAAAGACGGACAGCAATGTGGATATGCCCACTAAACCAATGGTCCAAGGCAAGCTGCCTCTTATCATATCACTTACAGGTGTTGGATATTGCATGAAGGATAGACCCCAATTAAACGTAAATAGACCGTGTAAATAATCAACATATTGCTGCCACAAAGTAGATTGTCCAATCCCATAGGCTTTCTTCATTGCATCTAACGCAGCAGGTGTCAGTTGGCCCTGAAATTTTGCAAACATGGCATCAGCAGGACTCCCCGGCATCATGCGCGGCAAAATAAAATTAATGGTAATGGCAGCCCATAATGACAGGATAAAAAAACCAAGGCGATTAAGGATGTATCGCATTTTTACCCCCCTGTTTCTATGAAATAGGGAAAAGGGAGTGAACCCTTTCCCTCGTACGTGCATATATCCACCTATCTATCCACATAAGCTTTCCAAATCACCTCCACCCACGTGGATAAAATAACCATAAATCAATGCCCTTGTAAAAGAGGTTTACTTAGTATTTGGTTTTAATTTCGATAAAACAATCGATGGTGCTGGCCAGTTAAATGGTGCTGGATTTGCATATGGATCATCCTCTGTTGGCCAACCTGTATAATTTTGTGTTCTGTATTCATACCAAACTGGTCCATTTACTAATGGAATGGTTGGCATTTCATTTACCATGACATTTTGCAGATAATTAATCGCCTCTTTCTGAACCGCTTTGTCCGTAGTTCCTTGGAATTTCTTCAATGCCGCATCTGTTTGCGGATCATTCCATTTTTCAAGATTCCAGTTTCCATGACTGTTTAACATATCTTGATATTGCTTATACGGATCGGATCCGGAATTGGTCCAAGAAATGGCTAAATCATAATTTCCGCCAGTAACATTTTTCGCATACGAAGCGTATTCTGGCTGTTGGACTTTCACGTCGATACCGATATCCTTTAATCCTTGGGAAATCAACTGTGCCATCGTGGTCCAATCAGTCCAGCCAGACACCGTCTGCAACGTGAAGGACAATTTCTTGCCATCCGGTGAAACAAAGATTCCGTCCTTACCCTTTTTATAACCTGCGTCTTCTAATGTCTTCGCGGCTTCATCTTTATTAAATGCAAATTCTAATTTATCTTTTGGAATACTTGGGTCTACCCAATCTTGATCTCTAGGAAGAATTAAAGCTGTGGTGCTAGGTAATGGATCATACCCAGATGCTGCTTGTTCTGAAAGCTTCTTGCGGTCAATGCTTAAACTAATTGCTTTGCGTACATTGATGTCTTTCAAGAGGGGATTTGTTAAATTTGGGTATAGCGTTACGTTATTACTTGGCGGGAACCAGTACTTGTTATGTTCTTTATCAATCGAGACATACACATTATCTGCATCAGGAATAAAAATACCTGCCCAATCTAGTTCTCCTTTTGTTAAGGCTAATTGTTCACTATCGTTACTGCTATATACTGGGAAATGCAATTCCTTCACAGCATATTCTCCACCATAGAAGTTTGGGTTCACCTTCATTTTATACAGTTGTGCTGTAAAGGAATCGAGCAAGTATGGACCTGTTCCGATTGCATACTTCTTTGTGATTTTCGCTTTAGATGGGGTGCCAAGATCCTTCCATATATGTTGAGGTACGATAACTACACCTAAAACATAGGATTGAAAAGGAACATTCGCCTGGTCAAAATTGAATGCAACCTGATTATTTCCTTGTTTTTTAACAGATGTAACTTCCTTCCAAATACCAGAAGTATCAGCAGCTGGATCTTTTTTCAATAAATCAAAGGTAAAAACCACATCATCAGCAGTAAAGGCTTCTCCATCTGACCATTTGACATTGTCTCGAAGCGTTACAACGAGCGTTTTATTGTCATTAGTCCATTCGTATTTAGTTGCGAGCATTGGATTTTCCTTCCCGCTGACAGGGTCAAAATAGTAAAGTGGTTGGAAAATCAAACCGTTTGTTCCACCCATTGCCGTGTTGGAAAATGGATTAAAGTTTTCTTGCCATTGACCTGCAGGTGACAAGCCGATGACTAGCGGTTTTGCGGCACCATTACCTGTGTTCTTTGAACCCCCAGTCTTTGAAGTAGTTTTGTCCGTACATCCTGCAAGTACTGCGGCTAGAGCAAGAAAAATAACAAGCAGAAGCGATGACAGTCTTTTCATCTTCATTTTCGTTCCTCCTATTATTTGATAGCGAAAGCGGTTTCGTAGAAGACATAAAAATTAAAGCGTTTACATAAAAATTAACGGCTGTACTTCTAACCAACCACCACCTCCTTAAGTTTTTTCGTACAGCTATTTTCTTATATCTGCAACAGTATCGCGAATCACTAATTCCGTTTCTATCGTGATAGGACTTGCAGAGTAGTTTGGATCATGGATCAGCTTGAGTAATTCCTTCGCAGCTGTTTGTCCCATTTCTTCTTTCTTTTGCCTGATGGTGGTTAATCCGGGAGTTACATATTTTAGTAGAGATACATCATCAAAACCTATGAGAGACATATCTTTCCCAATCTTCAACCCCCTTTCTCTAATTGCTTCCATAGCCCCAATGGCCATCATATCACCGGCACAAAAAATAGCAGTAGGCAGATGATTGTTTTCTAATAATTGCTTAGTAGATAAATAGCCACCTTTTTCAGAGAAATCACCTGGCAGTATCCAATCATCCACTATCGGCAGCTTATGTTTCTCCATCGCTTTTCTAAATCCAATTAATCTATCGTAACCGGGTTTTGTTACAAATATATCTGATATAAAAGCAATCTTGGTGTGTCCCTTATCTATCAGATGTTCAACTGCCATCATTGCTCCACCTATGTTATCAGAGCAAAGATAATTAGCATTGGGTCCAATTAAATCTAAATCAATGGACATACAAGGAATCCCACTTTGAGCAACTCCTGCAAGATTTGGATCTGTCCGGGGTACACTTAATAAAAACAGCCCATCCACATTCCTATTACGCGCTCGTGCCTCAAACGTTTCCGCTTGATTTTCTGGATGATTGTTGGCAAAAAAAATTAGATCATAGCCATTCTCCCCTATAACATCCTTAAAGCTTGCAAGTATATCCTGCAGAAAATGATGTCTAAGCCCAGTGTTTAAATGGTCTTGAAAAAAGACACCTACGGTTTTGGATATTTTCGTTGCAAGTCCTCTTGCTATGGAATTAGGCTGATACCCCAATTCATCAATGATTCTTTTTACAGTCTGAGCGGTATTTTTCCCTACATCCGTTCTTCCATTTAGTACTTTTGAAACAGTTGCCGCTGAAACACCTGCCTTTTTCGCAATATCATAAATTGTCAGCATGTATCTTACTCCTTCGAAACCGGTTACGTTGTCTATATTATTTATCAGAATAATCAAAATGTAAAGGTTTTCATTCAAAATATTTAAAAATTATTTAAAAATATTTTTATTGTGGCAAGCATATAATCTATTTTTAGGGGATATTTACTATAATATAGAAAGAAGGATTGTGTTTAGATAAACACAATCCTTCTTCCTATTTTACATTTCTAAAATCAGACACTGGATAAAAAACAAGCTCTCCTTTTCCTACGATTCTCTTTTTATCAATAAATCCTAAACCATTACGGCTATCCTTACTCACTAATCGATTATCCCCCATTACAAAATACTTGTTCTTTGGAACCGTAATCGGGCCATAATCACCTGTTAAGCGGCTGCCCATTTGCTTTGCTATTTCCCTGTTTTTAGATAAATAAGGCTCTTTGCAAATGACTCCATTAACATGCAATACATCATTTTTCACTTCAATCCTGTCGCCAGGAAGACCAATAATTCTTTTTACATAATTTTTCGTTTTACCTTTAATAATGACAATTTCTCCTCTATCAAAATTTCCTGTAAAATTTAGTTTGTTCACAATCACTTTTTCTTGATCATGTAATGTCGGTTCCATGGATGCGCCTTCTACAATATAAGGAGAAATCAAAAAAGATCTGATAACAAATGCAATCCCCAAGGCAATAAGCAATGATTTCCCCCAGCTTTTTACTTCCTTTTTAATATTGGCTTTCATTTCCCCACCTCGCATTAATTTCTTTGGATACATTCATAAATAATACTTCGTGATGGTGTAAAAAAATCCTTCTAAAATTGGATTGATCTAAGGCAGACATAGAACCCGATATTTCTGTAAACTGTCCCTTGTTAATGGTCTTTACGGATTAGGTTCCGTTAACCACGGAAATGCACTGTTTTAATGGGTATATAGAGAGCAACCTGTATCCTGCACGAGGACAAAGGCAAATTATAATATATTCTAATGGTTTGTTCCTAAAAAATGCAAAAAAATAGAGGGAAATGTTCAACTTATTTTAAGTAACTCACTGTTAGATTGGCTAAAGCAAGTAGTTAATATTTTGGGAGTAACACATGAAGAAATTTCAACTAAGCTTATTTTAAATGAACTCTCTTTATAGTAATAATGCGGATTTCTTTTTATGATCAAGAATATGCGGGGTCTGCTTCCTCTTTAACATTATAGTTCATCATTCCTGCGTCAGTAAAAATATACATATGCGAAGTTTTAAATAGCAGCGGACGATATGAAAAAAATAAATAAGATTATCCAAGAGCATTTCTTCAAGAAATGCTGCATACCGCAGAAAATTCTGAAAGAAATATCTGCTTCCGTGCAAGAATAATTGGATTTGCAGAGATTATCTCCAAATTTTCTGGACTCGGTAATATAAGAAAAGCAATAAATTTAAAGCATTGTGATGAGTACGAATACAGAGCTCTCTGATTTTTATTTTAGTTTTACCTTGAGTATGAAGAGTATGCGAATGTTTTTTATAAGTTCTTTTTAAAAAGGAAAAAATTTATCATCCTATTTAAAATTAGTTAGGAAAAGCTATCTTTGTGCCAACTAAAATGGTACTTAGTAAAACTCAAGGAGGATGACAATGGGAATTCTTAGCGGTAATCCAAAAGAAGAACCTCTTCACTATGGTGAAGTGTTTGATATATGGTCTACCTTATTAGTTGGAAATGGTGCAATCGCTGGATATCAGACTATGTTGAATCATACTGGTGACGAGGATTTAAAGAAGCTTTTGCAAGAATCCCTTGATATTTGCCAGCAACAGAAAAAGCAATTAGAAGAGATCTTAAAGGAAAATGGTGTAGCTTTGCCCCCTGCTCCTCCAGAACGTCCAGAAGCATGCTTAGAAGATATTCCGGCTGGTGCAAGGATTCAGGACCCAGAAATTGCAGCTAAGCTCTCCGGGGAAATCGCTGCAAGTTTGGTTGCATATAGCCAGGTTATCGGTAAATCTATTAGAGAGGATATTGCCATGTTGTATGATCAATTCCACACACAAAAAGTTGGTTTAGGTGCAAAAGTACTCCGACTTAATAAGGAAAAAGGCTGGATTGTCCCTCCTCCACTCCATTATTCAAGTAAAGAGTGCTAATAATTCCGTATTCCCCGGCGGTTTTCTCGCTGGGGAATTTATCGTTATGGTGCTCCGTGATTTGTTTCATACATATTGTTATAACTCCATAAATTACCTGTATACAATCGGGACAAGCGGGTGTATAATAGTTTAACTCTCCTACCTCCGACCAATATTAAAGGAGGAAATGATAATGGCAAAAAAAGCATTATTAATAAAACAAAGCAGAGAACAAAAACATGCTGTTAGACAATATACACGCTGTGAACGCTGCGGGCGTCCACACTCAGTCATAAGAAAATTTAAGCTATGCCGCATTTGCTTCCGTGAACTTGCTTATAAAGGGCAAATTCCTGGAGTAAAAAAGGCTAGTTGGTAATAATTGATTCCCCATTTGAGAAGATGGGGAATTTTTGTTTATAAATGTTCGATACGATTTTTTTTTCGAAAAAACTACTTTTAGGTTTGGCGATTCCCTTTTGAAATTAGAGGATTTTACATATTATTTAGGAAACGCTCCCAAAATAAAAACCAGCACGTTACGTTTTATCCTCGTAAAGGTGCTGGTTTCAGCCTGATTTTAAATTTCGATAATAATGGGAACAACCATTGGCTTTTTCTTCATTTTATTAAACACATGCTGCTGAATGGATTTTTTTATTTCTCGTTTCATTACTTTCCAATCGTTTCGATTTCCTTTTTGGATTCCATTAATAGCATTTGTAGTAAGTTGATTCACAGTTTTTCTGAATTCGGAGAAATCGCCGTCTATAAAACCGCGGGAAATAGTTTCCGGTTCCGAAAGCAGTTTTCCGTCGTATTTACTTATTGTTAACACAACGATGAGCATACCATCCTCCGAAAACTGTTTACGATCTCGCAATACAAATTCCCCTACATTCCCAACATCTCCACCGTCAACGTAAGTGTTCCCAACTGGTATCTCTCGTATTTGGCGGGCTATTCCATTTTCAATATCTACAACATCGCCATTATTAACAATAAACGTATTTCCTGGTTCTACTCCGACGGATTCAGCTAGTAAACGATGATGGTGCAGCATTCTAAGTTCTCCGTGAATCGGAACAAAATATTTTGGTTTCATTAAGGTAAGCATTAGTTTTAAATCCTCTTGATAGCCATGACCAGAAACATGCATGCCCGATGTACTTCCTGATCCATAAATTACCTTGGCACCAAGGGCATAGAAATTGTCTACAATGGTTGTGATACTTCTTTCATTGCCAGGTATTGGACCCGCTGCAAGAATGACCGTATCCTTTGGTAAAACTTCGACGCCACGAAAGTTTCCAGTCGACAAGCGGGCAAGTGCTGCCAAGGGTTCTCCTTGGCTACCTGTACATAAGATAGCTACCTTTTCAGGAGGCAGTTCATTCATTTCATTTTGGTCTATTAACATTCCATCCGGAACCCTTAAATAACCCCGTTCCATGGCAACTCCAACTACATTCACCATACTTCTTCCAAGCAACACAAGCTTCCGATTTGTTTTATATGCTGCATTCACAACCTGTTGAACACGACTAACATTGGAAGCAAAAGTGGAAACAATAATTTTACGTTCCGCATTCATAAAAGCCACTTCTAAATGATCCGCTACCATTTGTTCGGATGGGGTCAGGCCAGGGCGTTCGGCATTGGTACTCTCGGACAATAGAAGAAGGACCCCTTCATTTCCGATTTCCGCCATTTTATGAATTTCCGGACGTTCATCCCGATTTTCAGGTGTTAAATCAAACTTAAAGTCCCCTGTATGAACAACATTCCCTTCTGGTGTGCGGAA
>Ga0224736_1062_pt1 | contig 26532 bp, 25 predicted proteins | sample IA12soil_MG_GH6A_FD_161628 | JGI IMG/M metagenome (GOLD analysis project Ga0224736, IMG submission 161628) | Enriched cells from agricultural soil in Iowa, United States - IA12soil_MG_GH6A(-) | ecosystem: Environmental > Terrestrial > Soil > Agricultural land | place: USA: Iowa | collected 2017-05-08
GAAATATCGTTCCGGTAGAGATGGCCATAGAGTCTCGTAATAATGGTACAAAGATCATTGCCATGACAAGCATGAAACATTCCAAAGATGTTACCTCAAGACACAAGAGTGGAAAAAAATTATATGAACTTTCGGATGTTGTACTCGATAATGGTGCTGCTATTGGCGATGCAGGATTCCATATTCCAGGTACTGATATTTATTCTGGAGCAACATCAGATGCAATTGGATGTTTTCTAGCCCAAGCACTCATTGTCGAAACCCTGCAGCAATTAGTAAAAAAAGGTTTTCAACCTCCAGTATTTAGAAGCTCGAATGTAGATGGGGCAGATCAATTTAACGATGAGCTTTTTGATAAATATGTGAAGTGGTAGGTAGCTTTATCATAACTCGATATAAAAGTGAGTATACAAATTTTATTGTAAGCAAAGTAAATGACCATGACCTACGAATAGCTGTAATAAATGGGGAATATCATTGGCATAAGCACAAAGATTGTGATGAACTGTTTTATGTTTTAGAAGATGAACGGTCTATTAATATATAAAATAATAATACAGTTTCTCTAAATCTAGGTGAAAAATTTACAATTCTAGCTAATACAATGTATAGAACTCACTCAACTAAAGGTTTAAAAGGTATCTAATGATATAATGGGACGACTAAAATTAAAGTGGAATACCCGGCTGTCATTTCAGGCAATTTTTGCTTGTGTTAAAGTTCGTAACTCTATAAAGGAGAATCTTTGAATGAGTAAATCATCATTAATAGAAGACATAGAAAAGGCATTATTAAACTCTTGGTCAATTAACTCAAGTTCAAAATGGTCTATAGTTAATCCAGCAAGAGGACAGTGTGGTGTGACTGCATTGGTAGTTAACGACATACTGGGTGGTGAGATAAAAAAGACAATGTTATCTGAAGGATGGCATTTTTATAATGAAATCAGCGGTAAGCGTTGTGATTTTACGGCTTCTCAGTTCAATGAAGATATTGAGTATATGGATATTCCGTCAAATAGAGAGGAAGCATTCTTAGATACAAATCAGAAACAGTACGATTACTTAAAACAAAGTGTAAAAAATCATTTATAAGATACGTAAAGTAAACAGCAAATGAAGGTATATCAAGCGAAGCAGACCTATTTAATGAAGGGGAAAAGAGTTAACGAAACAGCTGCCAATTTGGTGGCTTTTTCTGATTCAATCAAAGGGGCAGTATAGTTTAGGTGAACTCTTCACGAGACCCTAGTTGTACGGTTGTTAAAATCCTCATAATAAAACGCAAAAAAACTTATTATTTATATAGGTGTAAAAGTAAAGCACCTTAGTTATCACACCAAGCTGCCTTAGTACTGTATGAAAGTTAAAATTTCCTGATAGAAAGTACCAATTAGATAGGAGAATATCGCTGAATAGGCTAGACGGTTTTATTCTCCTCCTCTATAACTATAACCTCTCTTGCTACTTCTATGAAAGATAATATGATTGGTGAAAGCCACTTGTCTTTATGCCATGATATATGTGTATAGACGTGCAAGTCCGGAATTTGCCACGGAAGAGCAACAAGTTCCCCCCGTTCAACTTCGGCTTCCACGGTTATTTCCGGAAGAAAAGCAATACCGATTCCAGTAATTGCACATTGCTTGATGGCTTCGGCATTTTGAAACTCTAAATATGTAATATCATCAATACCCTTTTTCTCAAATGACCGGTCAAACATAGTTCGATAGGTACAACCTTTTTCATTAACCAGGAACACTTCCCCCTGAAAATCTTCCAGCTGAAGTGCAGTTAGTTTCAAGAGTGGATGGTCTGGAGCGACGAAAAAGCGGAAAGTTTCTTCTAGTAATGGTTCCACTGTAAGTCCCGTCGAGAGAATGGTTTCGTCCAGCATAAAGACGACATCCGTGGTTCCCTCAAAGAGCGTTTGCTTGAGTTCCTGATTTGGAACAGAGCGAAAGATGAGACGAACTCCTGGATAGCGTGAACGAAATAGACGGAAGACAGCTGGAAGTCGATAGGCGCAAAGAACTTCGTTAGCGCTTATCGTTAGGGTGCCACTTAGATTTTCATTATCATGTACGGAACTGCGAGCTTCGTCCAATTTGTCTAGAACACTTTGGACATGAGTTAAAAAGCGCTTACCCGCAGTTGTGAGCACAAGTTGTTTGCCCAATCGGTCAAAGAGCCGAACATCAAGCTCATCCTCCAATGCTTTTATTTGCATCGTGACGTTGGAGGGAACGTAATTCAAAACTTCCGCGGCTCGACTGAAATTTAGTGTATAGGCAACCGTGCGGAAAGTATTCAGTTGGCGTAATTCCATCATACTACCCCCATTTACTTTCAATATTATTGAAAACTACTTTGAATTTTATTCACTTTTTTTGAGGTTATCACAGGTTTATACTAACAACAAGAAATACATTCTAAATGTTTGTGTTTTATTTTGAAGGGAGCGACAATACAATGGATTATGAAATTTTTGATTTAGGTGACGTTACCTTACAATCTGGAGTGACTCTACCGAGTGCTTTTCTTGCTTATAAGACTTATGGGAAATTGAATGAAGAGAAAGACAACGTGATTGTCTATCCAACTGCTTTTGGCGACCAGCATGTTCAGAATGAATGGTTGATTGGAAACGGTATGGCATTAGATCCGCAGAAATATTTCATTATCGTTCCAAATCTATTGGGAAACGGATTATCTTCGTCTCCTAGTAATACGCCGCCTCCATTTGACCGTGCTAATTTTCCACAGATAACCATCTATGACAACGTTAAATTACAATATCGGCTGGTGACCGAAAAATTCGGCATTCAAAAGATTGCACTTGTAGTTGGATGGTCAATGGGAGGCATTCAATCATTCCAATGGGGGGCAAGTTACCCTGAGATGGTGGAACGAATTGCACCTTTCTGCGGAGGTGCAAAGACTTGGCCGCAAACGTATGTGGTCCTAGACGGGATGAAAGCTGCGCTCATGGCCGCAGTTGGCTTCGATTCAAGTAAACTAAATCAATTGACTTCTGTTGACATGCGCGCTGTTGGTCGTGTCTATGCAGGATGGGGCCTATCACAGGCATATTACAGAGAAGAACTTTATCGTGATATGGGATATGATTCATTAGAAGCTTTTGTGACTGGCGTCTGGGAAGATAGCTTTATGAAGATGGATCCGCACAATGTCCTGGCCATGTTATGGACAGGACAATTTGCAGATATTAGTGTCAACCCCATATATAACGGAGATTTTGATCAAGCACTCAAAAGCATTAAAGCGCTTGCTTGCGTCATGCCAGGGAGTACGGATTTATTCTGTACTGCAGACGACAACAAATATGAGGCAGAGATTATACCTAATGCTGTTTTTAATCCTATCCAGTCGATCTGGGGCCATTTTGCAGGTCGCGGAATCAACAGTGTCGATAATAAATTTATTAATGACAACCTAAAACGCTTGTTGGCGCTTAGTACAAATGGATAGAACATTAGTTGTATCTATTCCGAAAAAAATGTCAAGGTAGACAAAAAAATATAAAGCTAGATATCAACAAAAGCCAAAATGATTTTCAGTGATTAATAAGAGGATGGAAAAAGATTAGGTGACGTTTACCCGTCTTTGGTCAAGCCTAACGTGGCAATCTATCTGGATAGTTCCCTAAAGTACGATAATGCAGAATATCCGGGTGACGGAATTGAACATAGTATTGTGGAAGAATTGTAAACGGCGGAATTAGAGCGCTACTTGGCTTTGAAAGATTGGGTAGATGTCTAAAAAGAATAGTAGAAAAAATGGTTCCTAAAAATATATATATTTTCAACACTATTCTAAAACATAGACTTAAATTAAAGACAATTGTGAAGAATTGCTCCAGCTGCCAATTTGGTGGCCTTTTCTTATTTGACTAACTAGGCAGTTTAGTTAAAGAAGAAATATTGTAATTATTTTTTATTGAATTTTGATTAAATTGAGTTTAGGATAAGCAAATGACAAACTTTGGGGGGGCACTATGACCATTTATTTAATTCAGTTAGAGGCAATTCCTGATATAGATAATCCAGAAAAAGAAAAATGTGTGGGTGCAATTGTAAACTGTTGGGTTAAATCTATAAATATGAAATTAGCTTTGAATAGAGCTAAAAACTACCTCAGTAATCAAGGTTGGGAAGTAATAAACGTTGAGGATCAATTTATAACTAGTCGAGATATGTATATAGGTGAGGCTGAAGAAGATGATGAATTGCTAGAATGCTTCGATGAAGCAATGAGAGATGGGATTTCTGCAATTTTTTATACATATAGCGAGGAAGATGAAATAGAAAATATGGATTGATTAGATTCTTATGACACAATTAAGAGGTTCTGTATTGATTACCAATTGGATGGAGATTTCATTTCCCCCACAAGTGTTTGAAAGCAAGTAATGTAGTTCCTCTATAATTGCAGCTTTTTGTATTCAGCTAAAGGGGCAGGTTCCTTCAATCAGGGCACCAGTTAAAGTAAACTTAAATTGAAACTAACTGGAGGTGGCATTTTATGTTTCAAATGAACCTAATAAAGAATTTAAAAACATCTTATGAAATAGTGTTATCGAATGACAAGAAATTATTGTGTCATCTTATGGGAGGAAAAACCGTTATATTTGATACAAAAACTTGGGAAAAAGTTATTGAATTGAAAAAACCAAACAATCCAAGCCATCTTCACTTTTCACAAAATGATGATATGCTGTACATAAAAAATACTGTAGGAACATTTTGTGTTTACAACACAAAGGATTTTCAACTCATTAAGACGATTAAATCTGGAAAGTCTTTCCAAATAGAGGAAGGGAACTTTGCACTACTTGATAATCCATTTACTATTCTTGATGTTCTTAAAATTAATGATAAGAAACAGGTTTGTACACTTAACTTTGAAACTGGAATATATCAAGTATTAACTGAACTTGAAGGCAGTCATATTAAATTTAATCAGTCTGTAACCAATGATAATACCTACCTGTTTACTTTGTATTATCTTAAAGAGATTAATGGAAATCATTATTCAAGACAAAAATTAGTTAAGGTCAAAAATCCTTTAACCGAACCTTCTTATTCATTTGAAAGTTTATTGGAATTACAGAATTGGGATTTGGTGTATTTTGAACCCGTTCATCAAGTTTATATTTTTGTTCATAAGGACTATGAATTAACAATTATGGACGCTGAATTAAAAAACGTCTTAAAAAAATCAAATTTAATCGAAAATGGAATTCAAAGTACCGATGAGTATTTTGTCCATATTGCTTCATCAAATGATGGAAATTACATTGTTCTCACTTCAAATGATAGGATCTTTATATTAGGATTTGAAGATTTAACCCCAATCCAAATTGAAGAATTTAAATACGCCTGTTTTGCAGAATTTAGCAAAGATGATACTTATTTTCTTGTTGGTACTTGGTCAAAAGGATTTGTATTTGATAATATTCTTAAGGGAGTAAAACTTTAACATAACCTTCTTAAACTACCGGGTGCTATTGTACAATAACAGGATGGCTGCGGTGGTCCCATTTTTCTTATTAAAATAACGGGGCAGGTTACGGACGGTGAATAAACTTTAAATATTACCTAAAAACGGAGGGATTGCTTTGCATAAATTTTGTATTGTTAAAGAAGTAATTGACTATTGGGATCCTTTCGATTTATTAAAACTCACCATAAGTCAGGTGTAATTTGGAAAATGTAACTTTTAATTTTCTTATTCGTATAGGTATTGAATTTCAAGAAAAATAGGAGGAAACGATGATATCACTTGCTAGAATTTTAAAACTGCGCGATTTAGAAATTTTTCATGTATTAAAGAATGGAAATATTTTAGCTTATGCAATAATTGAGGATACTAGAAAGCCTTTTACAGAAGAAAATAGGAAGCTAGATCCTTTATGTTATATGGATGAAGAAGACATTAATGAGATATTAAATGTTATTAGAATTTCATTAATCAATGATGAAGCTTTAGCAAAAGAAGATTCAATTAATTTGAGATCGTACTTTTCGGATTTCGTGAATAATACAAATTTGACGAATTTCATTATTAACGAATATATACAAGAAGATTTATATGATAATAATAATGATGATATAGAGTTTTTCAATAAGATTTTACAAAATATAGGTTCGAATTATATTATTAAAGAATTTGATGAGAAAAATTGGATTTATTTATCTCAAGATTAAAAAATGTAAATTGCAACAAAAGAACAGCATTCTTTATTGGTGAAAAATTATATTATTTAGAAAATGTATTTATGAAATTGCATTTGCCGATAAGTCTTATCTTAAAGAATTATCGGCATTCTTGTTTTTTATAATCTCTAAACTTTTATTTAACCAACAAATGTAATTTTCTTCGCGTGAAATGGCTTTTGACAGAACAAAGTAGTGACCTAATTCTTCAGCATCTAAATTTAGGGGATTCTTCTCTACTCCAAAATAAAAAGAGAACTGTTCTTTTAGAAAGGCTAATTTTTCGGTTCTAAGTTTTAATTGGTTATTAAATAACGCCGGGATTTCTTCCGCGGGGATATCTTTTAAAAAATATAACCGTAATGCAAAGATATCCTTTTCCGTTTCCACATTTTCGTCCAATTCCAGCAACCAATTCTGAAGTTCTTCTTTTCCTTTTGTTGTAAGGCTGTACATTTTTTTTTCAAGTTTTACTCCTGCCATCTCTATATATTGAGAAATCGAATCTTCATCTAATAATTTTTTTAACTCAACATAGATTTGGCTATGCTTTGCACTCCAGAACTGTCCAATTGCTTTTTTGAATTCGGACGTAATATCATATCCACTCATGTCCTCTTTACTTAATAACCCTAAAATTGCGTATTTTAATATTCTGCGACTCACCATATAACCTCCGTTTATAGCATCTTGACATAATTATATCACAAGTCTATACTAAAACATGTAAATTAATACATGTAAATATTTACATGTTTAATGTTGAATAATTTTTAAGGAGTGACCGATTTATGAAAGAACTTAACGAATTTTTAGGAAGTCATTTTATTTATACGTATGAAAATGGTTGGGAATATGAAATGTATATAAAGAATGAAGATACAATCGATTATCGTATCCATAGTGGAATGGTAGGCGGACGTTGGGTTCGCGATCAAAAGGTAGATATTGTTAAAATTGCTGATGGAGTATTTAAGGTTTCATGGACTGAACCTACTGGTACTGATGTTTCGCTCAATTTTATGCCAAATGATAAACGTATGCATGGAGTTATCTTCTTCCCTAAATGGGTTCATGAACATCCAGAAATTACAGTTTGTTACCAAAATGACTTTATTAATGTAATGGAAGAATCTCGTTTAAAATATGAGACTTATCCTAAATACGTTGTCCCTGAATTTGCTGATATCACTTTTTTCAAAAATGAAGGAGTCATTAATGAAAAAGTTATATCTCAAGCTCCTTATGAGGGCATGACTAATGATATCCGTTCAGGAAAACTAACTTTTTAATAAGATTGAATATAAACTAAAAGGCAATCCTTACAAGGACTGCCTTTTTTGGTATATTAATTATTTGAAAATGCTAGAATATGAAAGGAATACACTTTAATAAATGGGGCCTTAGTTGAATAAGATTAAACATATTATCCATTTTTGCATGTAAACATATGAATAGAAATCAACTTTAAGGAGCCTTACTACTATAAAATTTAGCAAAGCTCGTATATTTTAAAACAAAACTCAATAGCTTTATATAACTAAACAAAAATTGCAGCTTTTTATATGATTTATACCTCTCAAACGAACTCACACTGTGTTTTCAAATGATTTTCTTATATTAATAAGCCCAGTCTAAATGCAGAAGCAACGACCTGGGTTCGATTCTTCGCTTGCAGCTTTGTCATTAAGCTTCCTACATAATCACGTATTGTATGTTCACTTAAGTGAAGCAGCTCACCCATTTTTTTATTGTCATAACCCTCTGCAAGCAAATCAAGTATCATAGCTTCCCTTTCTGTTAAGTGAACCTTAGGCTCCCTTATACTGTCATCATTACTTCTGGATAAATATAAACCGATTCTTTTCCCAACTTGATCGAGTAGCATAAGTTCTCCTTTAGAACAATTGAATTCCACTCCCATTTGATCAAAAGTTAGCCAGCCGTACACTTGATTGTGATGGACTATCGGTACAAAAATAACAGAAGAAAGATTAAATAATTTAATATGTTCTTCTTTTACAAAGGTATGAGGATCCTTTAAAAAAATCGGCTTTTTTGTATGGAAAACAGCTGTCATATTAGCTCCAATATGACCCTTCATACTTTGTACTTTAGGAAGTTCTGCACCTATAACACCATAAAATTGCTGAGACCAAGGTATGTATGCGTAAAATACACATCTTTTATAATGAAAAATTTCTTCACATTGTTTCAGAATAAAAGGGAGATCTTTCTCTCCTGAACAACTAATCAAAAGCTTGTTTAATTTATCCAGTTGTTTCAATCTATCTACTTCTATTAAATCAGGAGAAGTCCTCAAATCCTCGGTTTCATCTACCATTTTATTATAGGTGAAAATGAGATGCGAATAGATGGATAATAGAAACATTAAAATAGAAAAGCTATTTTGTTTCACATTTGCAATTAAAGTTATAAAAGCCTTTTCGAACGTTACTAAGAACAAATTGAAATGTTTTGCGTTCATGGTTGAAATTTGTGTGTGCATCCATGTGGCGAGTGACCTTTTGTATTCATCCTTTATCATTTTCAAATCCAGACTAACTAATAGCTTAAAAAAGGATTCCATGATAATCCCTGTAATTTTTCTATCCTGTTCAGAAAAGTAAGATTCCAGATTTAAATAAATATTCATATTTTCTTCAATCTGCTTCTGATGACTCCTAATAAAAATGATAAATTGTTCAAAAGTTACTTCTTCGTAGAAGCGATTCATAATAATTCTTCTCCTTGGAACAAATTAACCCTATAAATGAAGGATATCTTCCCTGTTATTATACAGCTTTTTGTAGGATAGTAATCAAAAATGGGGGGAGTACAATGAAGATATAGATAAAAGAGAGTATATTGATTCTGCGTTTCTCTAGTATCTACGGCAGCACTATTTTAAATCGATGGTTACTTGAGGTGCTGAAAAGTTACAGAAAGGAATCGTGATAAAAATGAGGCTTGAAAATAAAGTTGCCATTATTACTGGTGGGGGCACAGGTATTGGGAAAGAAACCGCTTTATTATTTGCTAAGGAAGGGGCAAAGGTTGTCATAACGGATATAAATCAGGAATCTGGTAATCAAACAGTAAAAGACATTCAAGTAAATGGCGGAGAGGCTCTATTTATTCGCCATGACGTCAGTAAGGAAGACGATTGGAAAAAGGTTGCAGATGACACCATCAAGGCTTTTGAAAAAGTCGATATCCTCTTCAATAATGCTGGCATTTATATTATTAAACCAGTTGCGGAGATTGAACTTGAAGAATGGAATCGTCTAATGTCCATCAATGTAACGGGAGTATTTCTAGGCATGAAGCACATAATGCCATTAATGGTAAAACAAAATAACGGCTCTGTCATAAACGCATCCTCTATTGCAGGATTATCAGGAGCTCCAGGTCATGTTTTATACGGTGCAAGTAAAGGTGCGGTCCGTATTATGACAAAAGATGCAGCAATGGAATATGCATCTTTTGGGGTTAGAGTTAATTCCATTCATCCTGGATATATTGATACAGGAATGGCTGATTATGCATCGGAAATAACTGGGGATTCAAAAGAAAAATTAGGTCATGATTTATTCCCACTTGGAAGACTTGGTACTGTGAATGATGTGGCAAATACCGTTTTATTTCTTGCATCGGATGAATCAGCTTTTACAACTGGGGCAGAATTTGTCATTGATGGCGGTGCGACAGCTAGATAATAGTGTTTTTGGAAAAATAAGAACTAAAAGGAGCGATACATGATGAAACTAGAAAATAAAGTTGCAATTGTAACAGGGGGCGCAAGTGGAATAGGTGAGGCATCTGTTCGTCTATTTGCGGAAGAAGGGGCGAAAGTGGTTATCGCAGATTTTTCTGAACGTGGCAAGCAATTATCCAAAGAATTGAATGACAAAGGCTTTGACACTTTATTTATTAAAACAGATGTTACAAGTGAAGAAGATGTGAAACATATGGTAGCGGAAACAGTTAACCATTATGGAAAGCTTGATATATTATATGCAAATGCGGGAGTTGCTGATGATGCACCAGCACATGAATTAACTTATGACAAGTGGAAACGGACTATTGATATTAACTTGTCAGGTGTATTTTTATCGGATAAATATGCGATTGAACAATTTTTAAAACAAGGCAATGGCGGTGTAATTGTGAACGCTGGTTCCATTCATAGCCATGTTTCACTCCCGAACCCTACTGCATATTCTGCTGCAAAAGGCGGTGTGAAACTATTAACGCAAAACCTATGTACCGCATATGCCAAAGAAGGTATTCGTATCAATGCTGTATGCCCTGGTTATATTGATACGCCGTTACTTTCTAAAGTAGATCCTAGAACGAAGGAATATCTGGCAAACCTTCATCCACAAGGAAGACTTGGAAAGCCAGAAGAGATTGCAAAAGCAGTTCTATTTTTAGCAAGTGATGACTCATCGTTTGTAAATGGTACATGCTTGTTAGTAGATGGGGGCTATACAGCTCAATAATATGGAGGAAGGGAGGTTATCCGGTTGGGAACCTCCCTTTGTTATTTTTGAGTTGTAATCGATGAAGCAAGCTTATATTTTGTAAGTAATTCAAAAATTGGCTTTTCCTCATTATTATTAACTATTATGATATATTGCTGTTGGAATCTGGTTGTCAGCGTTAATTCACCATTTGGATAGAAAAAATGGGTGGTAGGCAGCTGTTTATATGCACAACTTTCTACTTTCTCCCATGGAATAAATGAATCCGCTACTGAAACTCCTTTTCTCCCTATTTTTCCATATCGAAATATGGAAGGAAACATCGTATATCCGACCAGGGTACTGGTGTACAGCCAAACCAGGCTGGTTAAATTATAACTTAGAAGTGAGATAATAACTAAGGCAAAAAAAAGTATTAATACTGCAGTAAATATTCTAGTCTTCCACCATTTTCCTGTCCCTTTTACCCTAAATATCTTCTTATGTACAGGTTCACATTTCTTCATTGCACTACGAACGCGAATGAATTGGAATATAATATACAAGATAAAAAGACTAGCAAACACATTTATTATAAGAAGATAGGTATGATTCATATTTCCCTCCACATTTTTTCAAAATCCACTTTCTTCTATTACATACGGTTTAGTTTATAAAAAGTTACAAAGGATTTTTCGGATAAGGGTTACAAACGAGTGAAATTCACAGATTCGTCCATATTAATCAACCATCAAATCATTTTTTTGATCTATGAATTGTTACTGAAAACCTGAGGGAAGGGATCATAATGGACACAAAAAAAGCAATTGGTGCCTGGCACCACAAATGGACAAACTGGCAAATTGTCCTCCGCAGAAGGACAGTCGAAAGGGTATGGAATGAAAATCGAGGGAGCCGCGGCCATACTAATGGTGTGCGGTTTTTCGGTTTCCTTTCTTATTTTAATTAACATACGCCTCTTGGTATTATTGTCCCGTATCTTCCTTCAGACGCATAACATATAACAATCCTATGGTAAGGGAGGTGTGACCTAAGTGGGATTGTTTATTAATAAGGATGATCACCCGGAGGTTTTTCATAATCCTAGCAGCCTTCAAGAGCATAATCAACATTTTGCCAAAACAGATTACCTAACGGAAATAATCTCTGGACAAAAAGAGGCATACGAATCATTGCGTCATTCTTTTTATGATTTAAAGGATTTCCATTTGCAGCAAGAAGCAAACCACATGAATCAGTGGCAGGATTTAATCACTCAGTTCAAGGAATTACATGAAAATCATCAGCAGCAAAAAGAATTGGCAAGTCATGTAATGAATCGGTTAATAAAATTAGATGAAGAAAGCAATAAGCTGCAATGCATTTTGGAAAATCAAGGCCAGTTAAAACAAGATATGATGGATCAAATTCAAAGCTTACATCAGTCCAATCAAGAAATGATGAAAAGACTGCAACAATATGAAATAACTAATCAGGAACTTACTGTAAAGATGAATGAACAGATGGAACAGCAACAGCAAATCTCCGAACAATTTTCCGAACATGAAGAGTTGCAAAATGAAGTATTAACCCGATTGGATAATCAAGAGGCAATAACAGAAAAAATCTTAAGACAAATCAATCACATACGGTCCATTTTATTTGAACGGACCAATTATTTAGCTGAAAAAATAGAAAGCGGCTATAAGATAACCTCTGCTTATGTCTATAAATTAATGACTGGCTCTGATAAACCACTTGCATTATATATGCTGAATCAAAAGGAAGAACAAACCCAGAATAAAAATGAATAGATCACGTATAATTGTGGATAAAAGAGCATTTTAGTTAATTCATAATCTAGTATAAATCTAAACGCTTTGGGACTGGATTCGGTTGTGATCGAAACTCAAGTTTGCTATAGTATTTTTAGACTTTACACCTCATATCCCCCGAAATACCCCATAGGAGTTATATCCAATTTGAATTAGTGGGATTCATTTCAGTGGTAGTTGTACAAAGTAGATTAAGTCTTAAGGAGCTATCAAAATGAGCAAACTTGAAGAGCTACAAACCGAATTAGCAAATTTAAAAGAAACGAATCAAAAGATAATGGAAGAAAAAATCAATCCCGAGCTAAAACGAAAAGTTCAGGAATTCTTGGATGCCTTTGAAGATTATTTTAGAGAAAGAGGATTTGTAGTAAAGAAAAATCAGGGAACTATTCGAGTAGCCTACAGTTCACTTGAATTTTCTGCATTTGCAAATGACGAAAATGATATCTTTATTATGAAAGAAAGAGAACAAATTGCATCTATATCGGTAAAATACAAAAAGTCGAAAATGGGGATACATCTTGTGTCGGCAGATCCTATCGAAAGACTGTCCAAAGAGATAGAAAAACAACAAACAATTGCACAGGATCTTGAAAATCCACACTTTTACTATACTGGTAGTGAATTTGGATATCTGTACGAAACACCTTTTTCTGTATTAGATAGTATTTTTCATGTATAACACCAATTCTTTAAACAGCTGTTTCCAAAACTGGAGGCAAGCTGTTTTTTTGTTTGGTTAGTAAAAGGGTCCGTCAATCAACTTTTCGGATTGTTCCATTGTTCCAATTTTTTTATCATTTTCTCGAAGGTTTCCTCTAATATAATAAAGATAAATGTAAAACAGAAGGAGGTCCCAACGTTGACAACTAAACAAATAGCAGGAAAAACCATTCAAAATTGGATAGAAGAATATCCATTACTACAAGACCTAATCAAAATGGAAGAAATTTTATGGATAAATCCTGATTATGATGCAAAAAACGATAAATCTACTCTCACCAATCATGATATTTTAAAAGCTAACCAACGGCTTCAGCGCTTTGCACCATATATCGAAACTGTTTTCCCCGAAACAGCTTCATCAAAAGGAATCATTGAATCACCACTTGTGGAAATAAATAAAATGAAAGAATCGTTGGAACAGAACTATCATCTAAATATTCCGGGTACGCTCCTTTTAAAATGCGACCATGCTTTGCCAATCTCAGGCTCTATCAAAGCTCGTGGTGGGATTTACGAAGTTTTAAAACACGCGGAAGAGCTCGCACTAAATCATGGACTTTTGAAAACTACTGATTCGTATATCAAATTTGCCTCGTCAGAATTTCGACAGTTTTTTTCTTCCTATAAAATTGCGGTGGGATCAACCGGCAATCTGGGATTAAGTATTGGAATCATGAGCGCCCAATTAGGCTTCCAGGTTACCGTTCATATGTCACTTGACGCGAAACAATGGAAAAAAGAGCTTTTACGAAGTAAAGGAGTACATGTAATTGAGTATCCATCTGATTACAGTAAAGCGGTGGAAGAGGGGAGGAAACAAGCGGAGGCAGATCCTACCTGTTATTTTATCGACGATGAGAATTCACAGGACCTATTCTTAGGATATGCCGTTATAGCTTCTCGTTTGAAAAAACAGCTCCAGAATTTGAATATTCCCGTGGATAAAGAACATCCGTTATTTATCTATCTCCCATGCGGAGTTGGCGGGGGACCGGGTGGAATCACTTTTGGATTAAAAAAGGAATTTGGTGAACATGTTCATTGTTTTTTCGCGGAGCCAACCCACTCTCCATGTTTTCTAATAGGACAAATGACGGGACTTCAGGATAAAGTATCTGTTTTCGACTTTGGGCTTGATAATCGAACAGACGCCGATGGATTGGCAGTGGGGAGACCGTCACGATTCGTAGGAAAAACAATTGGCCATATGTTGAGCGGCTGTTATACCGTCCAAGACCAAAAGCTCTACACACTTCTACGAGAGCTTGCGGACCAGGAGAATATTTTTCTTGAACCTTCTGCTCTAGCCGGATTTTTAGGTCCAATTCAGCTTATTCTCCAATCAGAAGGGAAAAAGTTTTTAGTAAATCAGCATCTTCATAAAAACATGGAAAAAGCAACCCATATTGTGTGGGCAACAGGCGGTAGTATGGTTCCTAACCATGTGATGGAGGAGTATTATCGACGAGGCGCATCTAATCATGTCATGTCGAATGATAGCATATCTAATAGAAACTAAAAGAATTATTTGGAACATTCCTCCTTCTAATCTATTTGTTTGTTCAATATAGATAACATATAGGAAAAGATTACTAGGGGGAAATTTATGAAGAATAAAGTACTAAAAGTGTTGCTTTCTTCACTCACGATTGGCTTATTATTGCTTGTTTCGGCATGTGGGACAAGTGAGAAAACAACTTCAGGCACTAACGAAAAGCCTGCTTCTGGATCAGGGGACAATAGTCATAAAAAATTAAGAATTGTAACTGATGCCAACTACGCACCGATGGAATCATTGGATGGGGATAAGATTGTTGGATTTGACGTAGATATACTAGATGCAGTGATGAAGGCTGCAGGGTATGACTACGAATTAGTGAACATTGGATGGGACCCGATATTTGTAGAGATTCCCGGCAAAACGGCTGATGCAGCGATATCTTCGATTACCATCAATGAAAAACGGATAAAGATATATGATTTTTCCATTCCATACTTTGAATCTATTAATAAAATTCTTGTACCGAATGACAGTCCAATTCAAAGCGGTGCAGATTTAAAAGGAAAAACAGTAGCGGTTCAAAACGGTACAACCGGACAAGAAATTGCCGAAAAGATTCTCGGCAAGGACCCGCAGCATATTAAGAAATTTGAAAGCAATGTACTGGCAATTATGGAACTGACAAAAGGCGGTGCAGATGCAGTGGTAGCAGATAATGCCGTCGTTGAGGAATACGCCAAAAACAATCCAAACAAAAATTTGAAAGTGATTACAGACACTTCATTCCCATCTGAATTCTATGGGATTATGTTACCAAAGGGCAGCAAGTTAAAAGCTAATATTGATAATGCCATAAAGAAAATAATCGACGATGGAACTTATACCAAAATTTACAAAGATAATTTCGGCACAGAGCCAAATATCGATGTACTAAAAAAACAATTTTAAGCATACAAGAATTGCGTAACAGGGGGAAGAGGTTACGCAATTTTTATTTTCATTACTTCAAAACCAAGCCGAAAGAAAAGGGGATGGACCATGGATTTTAGCTTTGAACTAATTAAAAGTTATATGCCTTACTTTTTACGAGGAACACTTGTTACTATCGAGATATCTATTATAAGTATTATTTTTGGTACCATTATCGGTCTTTTTATCAGTATCGGAAAAATGGCAAAAAGCCGAGTGATCCGCACTCCATTTATTTGGTATATTAATTTCTTTCGTGGAACCCCTCTTGTAGTTCAGATATTACTTGTTCATTTTGCTGTAATTCCAACTATAACAGGCAAGACAAATGCCTTCTTAGCGATTATAACAGCGTTATCTATCAATGCCGCGGCTTATATATCGGAAATATTCAGGGCTGGAATTCAATCGATTGACCGCGGACAGATGGAAGCTGCAAGATCCTTAGGGATGACCCATGGGCAAGCAATGAAGCTTGTTATTCTACCTCAAGCTGTAAAAAGGATGATTCCTCCGCTTGGTAATGAATTTGTTGTCTTAGTAAAAGATTCATCACTAGGAGCTTTTATTGCAGCGCCAGAGCTAATGTATTGGGGAAAAGCAATGCAAGGGGAGTATTATCGTGCCTGGGAACCTTATTTGACAGTCGCGCTCATCTACTTCATTCTAACGCTCACCCTCACATATATTTTGAATTTTATTGAAAGAAAGGTGAGTACAGAATGATTAAAGTAACGAATCTTAAAAAATCATTTGGAGATAATGAAGTTTTAAAAGAAATTAATGTTGATGTTAGGTCGCAGGAAGTGGTTGTCGTGATTGGACCCTCCGGATCAGGAAAGTCCACCTTTTTGAGATGTCTTAATTTACTTGAGACAATTACAGATGGGCATGTATACATTGAAGGAACCGATATAACGGACCCAAAAGTGAATATTAATGATATTCGGACGGAAGTGGGGATGGTGTTCCAGCAATTTAATCTCTTCCCACATAAAAGTGTGATGGAAAATATCATGATGGCTCCCATTCATGTACGAAAGTGGGATAAGGAGAAAGCACGGCAAAAGGGGCTTGATTTATTGAAAAAAGTGGGCTTGGCGGATAAAGCAGATGCATATCCTGATTCTCTTTCTGGAGGACAGAAACAACGGGTGGCAATTGCTCGCGCTTTAGCCATGGAACCGAAAATCATGTTGTTTGATGAACCTACATCTGCACTCGATCCGGAAATGGTTGGGGAGGTACTGGAGGTTATGAAGCAGCTTGCTAAAGAGGGAATGACTATGGTCATTGTGACGCATGAAATGGGCTTTGCCCGCGAAGTGGGAGACAGAGTATTATTCATGGACGGCGGTTATATTGTGGAGGAAAATACTCCTTCCGAATTGTTCGATAATCCGAAACACGAGAGAACAAAGGCATTTTTAAGTAAAGTATTATGAACCTATTCTTCCTCAAGAATAGGTTTTTTACTTGTTAACAAAACCCGTGAACTTTATGAACAGAATAGCGTTATCGTTTTTAATACACATTAAATGACTAATCGATGAAATTACTTTTTTTATTATAAAATTTAGTAAACGTTTTCAAAAAGGGGGATTTATATGGTTACAGTCAAAAGGTTATCAGCAATATTGTGTGCGGGGGCTTTGGCGTTAGGCTTGGGTGCATGCAGCAGTAAAGATACATCAGGGTCTGCTACGAAAAATACAGGCTATCCGAAAAAAGCCATTACTGTTGTAGCGCCATCTGGAGCAGGGGGAGGCTGGGATATGACGGCACGCTCTTTTACAAAAGTATTAAGTGAGACAAAGCTTGTTAAAGTACCGCTGACGGTGGAGAATAAGCCCGGCGGCGGCGGCGCGGTTTTCATGGCGGAATATGCAACAAAAGAGGCACAAAATAATGATATGTTATTTGTCAGTTCACCGCCGATTATTATTAACAATTTGAAAAAAGAAGGCAACAGTCCATACGGAGTGAAAAATACCACTCCATTGGCACAGCTGACAAAGGACTATGGAGTGATTGTTGTAAAAAATGATTCAACATTTACGGATTTAAAATCGGTACTTGAGGAAGTAAAAAAGAACCCAACCAAGTTAACTTTTGCCGGTGGCTCTGCACCAGGTTCGATGGATCATCTAGTTGCGATTCTTCCAGCATTTAAATACGGGGTAGACCCAACTAAAATTAAGTATGTTTCTTATGATGGCGGTGGGGAAGCGATTACGGCACTCCTTGGCGGCAATGCAGATGTAATCGGTACAGATGCTTCTAGTGTGAAGGAATTTTTAAAAGCAGGTAAGGTACGTATCCTGGCTGTTACAGCACCTGAGCGTTTGTCAGGTGAATTTAAAGATATTCCAACTGCAAAAGAACAAGGCATTGATGCCGAATTTACGATTTGGCGCGGTATTTTTGGACCGGAAAAAATGTCAGCTGAAGCGAAGGACTATTGGGAAAAAACAATCGGCAAGCTGGTAGAAACGCCAGAATGGAAAAATGAAGTCGAAACACAAGGATGGGAAATGCAATATAAAAATGGCGACGACTTCAAGAAGTTTTTAGAAGAGCAAGAACAACAAATTCAGCAGTTATTAGAAGCACTTGGTATGGAAAAGTAAGAAAAATGACTGGCATATTAAACATAGGGAGTTTAGCGGACGAGCTCCCTCCTAATGTCAGTCATCATTATTTTTTGAAGGAGGTATCTGAAAATGAGCATTAAATTTGACCGTGTTGCTGCTGTTTTATTTTTAGCGGTAGGCATCTTTTTTATAGTTGGAAGTAAGCAACTGGCAAGCTCTTCATACGGAAGTAAAGTCGGCCCTGATATTTTTCCGTTTTTTCTTGGCATTATTCTAGCTGTTTTAAGTATTCGTTTATTTTATGAAACCTTCTCTGTCAAGGGTCATGGATCAAAAAAGGAGAAGCTGCAATATAAGCCATTTTTGATTATCTTTGTCGCCACATTCCTGTATATTTTAACGCTTGAAACCATTGGATATGTCATTACAACCTTTCTATTTTTATTTGTGTGCTTTCAAACGATGGAGCGTACTAAATGGATTTCGTCCCTAATCATCTCAGCCGCGTTTTCTGGTCTTGTGTATTTTCTTTTTGTTGAAATACTGAAAGGAACATTGCCGGGGTGGCCAGTTTGGTTTTCATAAGAAAGGAGGAGTAAAGCAACGTGAGTACAATTGAATATTTAATACATGGATTTGGAACAGCATTCATCTGGTATAACCTTCTATTTGCATTTGTTGGGGTACTAATAGGGACCGCTGTTGGCGTCTTGCCAGGAATTGGGCCAATGAGCGGTGTGGCATTGCTTATTCCTGTGACAGCATCCATAACAGGGGGACTTCCGCCGGAAACAGCTGCAACGAGTGCGATTATATTACTTGCAGGAGTGTATTATGGTGCGATGTATGGCGGATCAACCACATCCATTTTATTAAATACACCCGGTGAATCCTCTTCGGTAGTAACTACATTGGATGGCTATCAAATGGCGAAGAAAGGCAGAGCAGGAAGTGCGCTCTCTATTGCGGCAATTGGTTCTTTTGTCGGAGGGATTGTAACACTGATTGCATTAATTGCATTGGCTGAACCTTTGTCAAATGTCGCCCTTAAGTTTGGACCTGCCGAATACTTTTCCCTTATGCTATTAGGACTTGCCGCTGTAAGTGGACTGGCAGGTAAATCCGTAACAAAAGCGCTAATTATGACGGTTTGTGGTTTATTGCTGGGAACTATCGGAATTGATAGTGTTTCTGGTATTGCCCGCTTCACTTTTAATATTCCATGGCTGTATCAAGGAATTGAATTTTTAACTATTGCCGTAGGTTTATTTGCACTTGGAGAGGTATTTAAAACAATTCTTGAAAAAGAAGAGGAGGAGGGAGGAATTGCGAAAATTAATAATATGATTCCTTCCAAAGAGGAAATGAAAGAATCAGCCGGACCAATTGCTCGCGGATCGATCTTAGGATTTTTCGTCGGCATTTTACCTGGTGCAGGAGCAACACTAGCTTCCTTTTTCTCTTATCTTTTAGAAAAAAGAATTTCAAAAAACCCATCTAAGTTTGGAACTGGAACCATCGCCGGGGTTGCTGCGCCTGAGACCGCCAATAACGCGGCATCAGGCGGTGCGATGATACCTTTACTAACATTGGGAATTCCCGGTTCCGGTACAACGGCTATTCTAATGGGAGCGTTAATGATGTATAATGTTCAACCTGGTCCATTATTATTCGAAGATCATCCGCAGGTTGCTTGGGGGTTGATTGCCAGTATGTTTATCGGTAACCTTATGCTATTAATCTTAAATCTTCCACTTGTAAAAGTATTTGCCAAAATCATTGAGACACCGAAAAAATATTTAATTCCATTAATTATAGCAATCTCTATTTTCGGTGTATATGCAGTTCAAGTATCTACAAATGACTTATTGCTGTTATTGGGATGCGGAGTTTTGGGTTATTTTCTAAGTAAAAACGATTATCCGATTGCCCCCCTTGTTTTGGGACTTGTCCTAGGACCAATGATAGAAAATAATATGCGCAGGGCACTTACCATTTCAAACGGTGATTATACGATATTCTTTACACGACCTATTTCCCTTGCGTTTTTAATTGTAACGGTTCTGTGGCTGGTGATACCGGTTTTATTGAAAGCGAAGGGAAGGAAAGTTGTTATTAATGTTGAAGGTTAATAGACTTTGATGATGAATCTCCTTTCAAAGGAGATTTTTTGTATAATAATAGTATTATTGTTGTGAATATTTCGAAGTCTATGCATCACCGATACATAAGCAACTTCATTCAATAGAGGTGTATTTGGTTGCGCTTACATACGAAATTAATGGCAGGTATATGTATTTTAATCTTTGTGATTGTTGGAATATTTGAATACACCTTTCGAGATATGATTGAAGCTAATTTAAAGCATGAAAAAGGAACAAAGGCATTGGCAGTGGCTGAAGCAATTTCTTATATGCCGGACATTAAGGAGGCATTTTACACTAAAGAGCCATCCAAAATTATTCAGCCAATCGTGGAGAAAATTCGCAGGCAAGTAGATGCAGAGTTCATTGTAGTTGGAAATCGTGATGAAGTCCGGTATTCCCATCCTAATCCAAAGAGAATTGGGCATAGGATGGTTGGCGGCGACAATGCAGCACCATTAAGTGGTAAAGCCATTATCTCTGAATCTACCGGAACGCTTGGTCCTTCTTTAAGGGGAAAAGCGCCAATCTTTGATAACGGGAAGGTGATTGGAGTCGTATCTGTGGGCTATCTTCAAACAGATATTGAGGAAGAGGTGGTAAACCTTCAGAAAAAAGTTCTTTTTATTACAATTCTCGTCCTATTAGGTGGTTTATTATCTGCAGCGCTTATTTCCTTCCATATTAAAAAAGCCATCCTTGGTTTGGAACCGAAGGAGATTGCCAGCTTGTATCAAGAAAAACATGCTATTTTAGAATCTATTCATGAAGCAATTATTGCGGTGGACAAAGATGGGTGTATTACAGTTGTAAATGAAACAGCGCACAGTATTCTTAAGATACCTCTTAATATGATACTGCGTGGAAAAAAGATTGATGAAGTAATCGAGAATACGCGCCTTCAAGAGGTAGTGAAAGCGGGAAAGGCAGAATATGATCAGGAATTAATGGTACTCGGTGAAGTATATCTTGTCAATCGTGTACCTATAATTGATAAGAATGGAAAGGTTACTGGGGCGGTGGCAAGCTTCCGAAATAAGAATGATCTTACAAATCTTCTTCAAGAGCTATCTCATGTAAAGGCATATGCAGAAGGCTTACGGGCACAAACCCATGAATATTCCAATCGGCTTTACACATTGCTGGGACTAATACAGCTTGGTTCTTATAAAGAAGCCATTGATTTTATTTCAAAGGAAGTAGATGTGACACAAGGGTTTATACATTTCCTTATGAAAGAAATTCCAGACCCAATTCTAGCAGGCTTTATCTTGGGAAAATTCAGTTTGGCTAGTGAATTAAAGATTGAATTTACATTAGACGAATATAGTAGTTTTAAAGATATACCTAGTGACATAAGCAGGGACTCTTTAGTAACGATTATTGGTAACCTTGTAAATAATGCTTTCGATGCTGTAAGAGAGGACATTAAAGCCGAGAAACGGGTGATATTATTTTTAACCGACCTTGGTAAAGAACTCATTATAGAAGTGGAAGATAATGGGTCTGGAATCGACCCTCAGGTGGCAGAAAGAATTTTTCAGAAAGGATTTTCAACAAAAAAAGGGGGAACTAATGCTGGCATTGGGCTTTCATTGGTGCAACAAACGGTTGATCTGCTAGGAGGCACAATTACTTTTTCAACAAAAATGGGAGAGGGTACCCATTTCACTGTGGCGATTCCAAAAAAATAGGGGGATTTGGATTGAGTGATAAAAGGGATATTGAAGTTCTAATTGTAGAAGATGACTTGCGAATTGCAGAAATACAGAAACGTTTTATAGAACAGGTGGAGGGGTTTCAAACAGTTGGGATTGCAGCCAGTTATATTGAGGCAAAAAGTTATATGGAACTATTGCAGCCGGACTTAATTTTGTTAGATGTTTATTTTCCTGATATGAATGGTTTAGATCTATTAAAAGAAGCAAAGCTGCAACCAAAACATATGGATGTTATTATGATTACCGCCGCAAAGGAAATTAATAAAGTTCAAGAGGCAATTAGTATAGGTGTATTTGATTATATAATAAAGCCGGTTATTTTCGAAAGGTTCAAGAAAGCACTTATTCGGTATAAAGAGTATTATACAAGGCTTGCAGAATTGGGAAAGGATCAATTAATCGTTACGCAGGAACAGGTAGATGCCTTATTGCGAAAGGAAATAGATGGTCGTGCTACAGATAAGTCATTATTACCAAAAGGTATTGATCCCCTGACACTGGTCAAAGTGCTAGGGATTTTAAAAATAGTGAAAAACGGTGTAACGGCAGAATTTGTAGCAAAGGAGATGGGGGTTAGCAGAACAACGGCAAGGCGCTATTTAGAGCATCTAATTGCGGAGGAAAAGATTGAAGCAGATTTGGCTTATGGTACGGTAGGAAGACCGGAGCGGGTATATATGGTGAAATAATTTTTAGAAGGAAAAAAGCCTTTGCCGATAGCCGGCCAAGGCTTTTTATGAACTATCATTTTATTTTTCTATCGTATTATTATTGGATTGCTTGTTTCGATGTCTCCATATGAAATAGATAATGAATCCAATTAATATTAAAAGAGCAATAACCGGGAGATTTCCAATGATAAAAATAATCAGCCATGACAGGAAGGAAGCAAGGAAATTGATGCTACTCATAAACTGTTTCTTGGTTTTTTCCCAGGTATTCAATTGATTTTTCTCAAGCTCTGGTACAACCACTTTATCTTCGTATAGATTGATGGCTACGGTAGAATAGTCAACCTGATTATTGAGATATTTAATTTTACCTTCGAGCATTTCCATTTCCTCCTGAACTTTGGACAGCTCATTTGAAATTTCCAATAGTGTTTTCGTATCTTTTGCTTCATTCATAAATTGCGTTAGTCTTTTCTCGGTTACTTTCTTCGATTTTAGCCGGGATTGCAGATCTACATACTCCTCGGTGACATCCTGTCCACTGATCGATTGATTTTCCACTTTCGCCCCCAATGGCTTTACCTTGCGTAGAAACGCTTGAAACTGCTCTTGCGGAATTCTGACTGTTAAATAGCCTTCTTGTCTCTCCTTTGTTTCCTCATTCATTTTTTGATCGACAATATAGCCTCCCATTTGACCGGTAAGATCCCTGATTTTATCCTGAACATCCGGCAAATGTTTCACTTCCATTTGGAGACTCGCATTGTAAATTACTTTCCTTGATTGCACGCTAAGATTTTTTTCGGAGTCTTGTTTTGTCTTGGTGCTTGGATTTATGGTGGATTGTTCTGTTTCTTTCCCATTGCTTCCTATATCGTAGGAGGATGATTTACTGCCACTTTTGGATGATTCATTATTGCTGCTGCAGGTAACGAGCAAAAAAATGGACAAGCTTATTAAAAGAACAGTTTTACAAATTCGCATGAAATATATCCCTTCCTTCTGCATTGAATCTCTTTTCATAATAGACGAAGGGACAAGGAAATAGTTACAAAATTTTGGAATGTAATTCTCACTTATAATTTATAAATTGGTTTTGTTAAATTTCACCAAGTGGATATAATGAAAATAATAAGTGGATTGTGCGGAATTTTAACAATCGAAAAGTGGAACCACAATGAGGATATGAATGTGTAAATGATTGGCCCTACATGTTTGAGAAACCCCATTCCTAGATGTTTTTCTTAAAAGCCTAGGACTGTAACAGAGAAAATTAAGAGCGGACTTTATTCTTTTACAGAAGGTGAGGGTGTTTTGATGACCAGACCCGTTGGATATAGAAAAATGGAGAATGATTACCCTACAAGAAAACAGATAGATGATAATCCATTCATCGTAAAGAAAATTTAATGCATCTCATACGGACGTATAAACTTGAAAAAACCTGTCATTGTTGAGGAATGACAGGTGTTTTTCTGATGATTACAACACAAAACTGACAATAATAGCCGACAATACACTAACTAAAGTAGCACCGTACAATAATTTTAAACCAAATCGTGCAACAGTATTTCCCTGTCTCTCATTTAACCCTTTCACTGCTCCTGCAATAATTCCGATGGAAGAGAAGTTCGCGAACGACACAAGAAAGACGGAAATAATCCCCAAGGATCTCGGACTAAAGCTTGCTTGTATTTTAGTTAAATTCATCATCGCAACAAATTCATTCGTAACTAGCTTGGTAGCCATTATACCACCGGCTTTTACCATCTCTGATCCAGGAATCCCCATTAAAAAGGCAAATGGTGAGAAAATATAACCCAGGATTTGCTGGAAGGAGATGCCGAATATTAAATCAAATATATTATTAATGGCTGCTATTAGTGCAACAAAACCAATTAACATAGCCCCAACAATTATTGCAACTTTAAATCCATCTAGAATATATTCGCCAAGCATCTCGAAAAAGCTTTGCTTTTCTTCTTGAATCTCCAAAATATCTTCCTTGCTGTCAACCCTATAAGGATTGATAATAGACGAAATGATAAACCCTCCAAATAAATTGAGAATAAGCGCGGTCACAACATACTTAGGCTGAATCATCGTCATATAAGCTCCTACGATGGACATAGACACCGTTGACATCGCTGAAGCGCAAAGAGTATACAATCTGTGAGCAGGCAAATGATTAAGTTGTTTCTTTACTGTAATAAACACTTCTGATTGCCCCACCATTAGAGAGGCTACGGCATTATAAGATTCCAGTTTGCCCATTCCATTTATTTTGCTTAGCACGAATCCAACCCCTTTCATGATAAGAGGCAGAATCCGCAAGTATTGAAATATCCCAATTAAAACGGAAATAAAGACAATTGGCAGCAACACATTTAAGAAGAAGGGAGATTCTCCTTTATTTGCAATTCCACCAAATACAAAGGAAACACCTTCCTCAGCATAATCAAGCAGCTTCACAAAAATATTCGAGATCCACTTAATGAAAATTAAACCAAACTCCGTATTCAGTAGGAGTGCAGCTAAAATAATTTGAATGACAAGCATTAGTATAATTGGGCGATAATCCACCTTTTTTCTGTTGTTGCTAACGAGTAAGGCCAGTCCTAAAACGACCAACAAGCCTATAATGGCAATTACATATTTCATTTTTATCCTCCATTTCGATGATATGTCCTAAGGATGAAAAAATGATTTCCCTTCACGAAGTTGATGCCTTTTCATTGATTTGAAGTGCATTTTGAAGATCTCGAATTTCCTTTGGCACCTTTGCAAGACCTGGGATATCAGGAACATCTTTCTTAGGGAGAGGTCTTGAAAGTTCAGTGGATTTAGCCATCATTTCAAATACAAGTAAATATTGCGAGAGCACCTTATCATCCAGAATAGGACGCTTTTCGAGCTTAAAGCAGGCATCAAGAAGATATCCTAATTGTTCGATTGAAAATATCGAAGGCCATTGATACTCCAAGGTTGTTTTATTATTAGGAAGTTCACCTAGTGCAGTTGTATACACAACTTTTAAGTTGGTAAGATTCGTGTGCATTTTGTTTTGTGCGTGAACTATTAAATGCTTAGCACTGCTACGCCATTCTGAAAACAAGATCATAAAAAATTGCTCTTGGCTGCGAATTGTTTTCGCCATGATATGTGGAAGAAGCATAGAAGCACGTCTCCTTCCAATTATTATCGCTCCCAATAAACCAATCATACATCCAATGATGATATCAATTACTCTTACTGTTGCAAAATAAGAGACATTATGCAGAGAAGTTGAGCTCTCAGCCATTAATAAAGCATTGGGTGTGATAAAGAATGCTGCTATTGCATAATTGCGAACGATAAATAACTCTGTTAAAAAGGTTAAGATCATGCTTAAGAAGACGATCACGATGCCCTGAGGATGAGTGGAAAGCACAAAAGACGCGATTAAGATGCCAATTATGGTTCCGAAAGACCTTTGTATAGCACGATGAAAGGTCGATATGATAGTGGATCCAGACATGACAGCAGCACAGGAAAGAGGAATCCAATAAGACCGGTTAAAAGGAGCATAATAGGCTATTAGTGCTGCAACCACTAGAACGATTCCATAACGAAGGGATGAATGAAAGACCATTGAATTTTTGTCAAAAGCTCCTCCCAGAAGAGTTTG
>Ga0224736_1063_pt1 | contig 26409 bp, 30 predicted proteins | sample IA12soil_MG_GH6A_FD_161628 | JGI IMG/M metagenome (GOLD analysis project Ga0224736, IMG submission 161628) | Enriched cells from agricultural soil in Iowa, United States - IA12soil_MG_GH6A(-) | ecosystem: Environmental > Terrestrial > Soil > Agricultural land | place: USA: Iowa | collected 2017-05-08
TATGATCACAAAAGTTGCTCATCTTGTAACAGTAAAAGAACAGTAATGTAAATTTCTTTATATAAGGAGGTGCCGACAATGAAACTTCATGAATTACAACCTGCAGAAGGTTCACGCAAAGAGCGTAATCGAGTTGGACGTGGTATTGGTTCCGGTAATGGTAAGACTGCTGGTAAAGGACATAAAGGTCAAAACGCTCGTTCAGGCGGCGGTGTTCGTCTTGGTTTTGAAGGTGGTCAAACACCATTATTCCGTCGTTTACCAAAACGCGGTTTCACTAATATCAACCGAAAAGATTATGCTGTTGTAAATCTAGATGCATTAAATCGCTTTGAAGACGGTACTGAAATTACACCGGCTCTTCTTATCGAAACAGGAGTTGTAAGCAAAGAGAAGGCAGGAATTAAAATTCTTGCAAATGGTAAGCTTGAGAAAAAGTTATCTGTAAAAGCTCACAAATTCTCCTCTGCTGCTAAAGAAGCAATTGAAGCTGCTGGCGGAACTACCGAGGTGATTTAATGTTCTCGACAATCTCCAATTTTATGCGTGTGAAAGATATTAGACGTAAAGTTTTCTTTACACTTTTAATGTTAGTCGTTTTTAGAATTGGAGCTTATATACCTGTTCCATTTGTAAATGCGGCTGCATTGGAAGCGAATGATCAAAATGGATTCTTTAATATCCTAAATACTTTTGGCGGTGGAGCTCTTTATAAATTCTCTTTGTTTGCAATGGGAATTATGCCATATATCACTGCTTCCATCATCGTACAATTATTACAAATGGACGTTATTCCGAAGTTTACGGAATGGTCTAAACAAGGTGAAGTGGGACGTCGTAAATTGGCTCAATTTACACGTTACTTCACAATTGTCCTTGCTTTTATAGAAGGTATTGGTATGGCTTATGGATTCAACTCCTTAACTCAGGGACAATTAATTATGAATCCGAGCTGGGGAACCTACCTAATCATTGCTGTTGTTTTGACAGCCGGAACTGGATTTTTAATGTGGTTGGGTGAACAAATCACAGCTAATGGCGTTGGTAATGGTATTTCCATTCTGATTGCTGCAGGTATTGTTGCCAGAGTACCAAATATGATTAGTCAAATATATGATCAACAATTTAAAAATGCTGGCCAACAGTTGTTTTTAAAGATTGTTATCTTATTAATACTAATTCTTGTTGTGATTGCTATTGTAGTCGGAGTAATTTTTGTCCAACAGGCACTAAGAAAGATTCCGATTCAATATGCACAACGTCTTTCTGGTCGTAATCCTGTTGGAGGACAAACGACACATTTACCTTTAAAAGTAAATGCAGCAGGGGTTATTCCAGTTATCTTTGCGGTATCGTTTATCGTGGCACCAAGAACCATTGCATCATTTTTTGGTTCCAACAATGTAACGGATACGATACAATGGGTATTTGATTATACGAAACCGCTGGGTGCTATAATCTATGTTGCATTAATTATAGCTTTTACTTATTTCTATGCATTTGTTCAAGTGAATCCAGAGCAAATGGCTGATAACTTGAAGAAACAAGGTGGGTATATTCCGGGAATTCGCCCTGGTAAAAATACGCAAGAGTATCTTACGAGGGTACTATACCGCTTAACATTTGTGGGATCTATATTCCTAGCGGTTGTATCGATTTTACCGGTTATCTTTACTACGTTCGCAGGGTTACCGCCAGCTGTTCAAATCGGTGGAACAAGTTTACTTGTTATGATCGGTGTGGCACTTGATACGATGAAACAATTAGAATCACAGCTTGTAAAGCGTCATTATAAAGGTTTTATTAAGTAATACTGTGTTTTAGGAGCAAGAGCTTGTTCCTAAAACATGGATTAAGTCTTAAGGGGGAAGTACTAGTGAATTTAGTGCTAATGGGTCTTCCCGGTGCCGGAAAAGGAACACAGGCTGAAAGAATCGTGGATAAGTATCATATTCCGCATATCTCTACTGGAGATATGTTCCGCGCTGCTATTAAAGAAGGCACGGAACTCGGTTTAAAAGCCAAGTCCTTTATGGATAAAGGTGAACTTGTTCCAGATGAAGTAACTATCGGCATTGTTCGTGAACGTTTAAGCAAAAAGGATTGTGAAGCAGGTTTCTTACTTGATGGATTTCCTAGAACGGTGCCACAAGCGGAAAGCTTAGAAGCAATTCTTTCTGATTTAAATATGCAAATTGATTATTGTATAAACATTCAGGTAGACAAGGAAATTTTAATGGAACGTTTAACAGGACGCCGTATTTGCAAGAATTGTGGTGCCACTTATCATCTTGTCTTTAATCCTCCTGCAAAGCCAGGCGAATGTGATCGCTGTGGCGGAGAATTATATCAAAGAGCTGATGATAATGAAGAAACCGTTCAAAACCGTTTAGAGGTTAACATTAAACAAACTCAGCCCCTACTTGATTTTTATGAGCAAAAAGGATACTTGCGTAGTATAAATGGTCAGCAGGAAATAAATAAAGTTTTTGCTGATATTGAAAATTTACTTCAAGGATTAGTAAAATAATCTTTTAAGCTAATAAATTATAAAGAAACAGGAATTACAATACTAAATTGGATGTAATTGCTGAAAAATTTCTTATGCGGATTGATGCAATTCCTTCTTATAAACGTTATAATGGAATGCGTGGGTGCATATGTGCTTAAATGAACAAAGAAATTTGTTCTCAACATTTCAAATGATCGTTCCTAAGATGGAAGCATCTATCATCTTTAGCGATGTTAATTTATAATGGCTGTCATGGTGATTCTTTATGGACCTATCCTTTAGGTACAATTGACATAGAAACCGGGAAGCTATTAGAGGTGACTTGAGAAATCACTAATCATGGCTTACAAGAATGAAAGCCTGGTGAGCGTCTTTCGAACATCTCTCATGCGATTCATTAATTGTCGTAGCAAAGGGCTTTTCTCTGTTGGCAAGTATGCCGAACATAGGATTGGTCAAGAATTACATGAAGACACACCAATACCTCGTTACTTTTGTAAAAGAGGTATTAAATGTGGTCCCAAATGTTAGATAGAAGGGAGACTGGTTCGGTGGCGAAAGACGATGTTATCGAGGTTGAAGGAACTGTAAGTGAAACTTTGCCAAATGCAATGTTTAAGGTAGAATTAGAGAACGGCCATACCGTATTAGCACATGTTTCCGGTAAGATCAGAATGCATTTTATTCGTATTTTACCAGGAGATAAAGTTACGGTTGAGCTTTCTCCATATGATTTGACACGCGGAAGAATTACGTATCGTTATAAATAATATGAAATGCACTCCGTACTGTTAAGGAGGTAAAGACAAATGAAAGTCAGACCATCAGTAAAGCCAATCTGCGAAAAATGTAAAGTTATTCGTAGAAGAGGTAAAGTCATGGTTATTTGTGAAAACCCTAAACATAAACAAAAACAAGGATAATTTGAAGGAGGTGCGCTTTTTCAATGGCACGTATTGCAGGTGTTGACATTCCACGTGATAAGCGTGTAGTGATTTCATTAACTTATGTCTATGGTATTGGTAAACCAACTGCTCAAAAGGTTTTAGCTGAAGCAGGTGTATCTGAGGATACTCGCGTTCGTGATTTAACAGAAGAAGAGTTAAACAAAATTCGCGATATTATTGATAAACTTAAGGTAGAAGGTGACCTTCGCCGTGAAGTTTCTTTAAACATTAAACGTTTAATGGAAATTGGTTCTTACCGTGGTTTACGCCATCGTCGTGGCTTACCAGTTCGCGGTCAAAATACGAAGAACAATGCTCGTACTCGTAAAGGTCCTCGTAAAACTGTAGCAGGTAAAAAGAAATAATTAGCAAAGGAGGTTTCTTAATAGAATGGCACGCAAAACTAATACTCGTAAACGTCGTGTGAAAAAGAATATCGAATCAGGTGTTGCACACATTCGTTCTACATTTAATAATACAATCGTAACAATCACAGATCCACATGGTAATGCTCTTGCTTGGTCAAGTGCAGGTGCGCTTGGATTTAAAGGTTCTCGTAAATCTACTCCATTCGCAGCACAAATGGCAGCTGAAACTGCTGCAAAAGCTTCTATGGAACACGGTATGAAAACTCTTGAAGTAACTGTTAAAGGCCCTGGCGCTGGACGTGAAGCTGCAATTCGTGCACTTCAAGCTGCAGGTCTAGAAGTAACAGCTATTAAAGACGTTACACCAGTTCCACATAATGGATGCCGCCCACCAAAACGCCGTCGTGTTTAATTTTTTCTGTATGAGATTTTGTATCCCTGTCTATAATGGGATATGATATGTTTTAAAAACAGATTAGATTAATCCAGTTGTTGTGCACAAACGGGAATGTATACATGGGGAATTTCGGGTTTTAGAATAAAATTCTTACCGGGGTTTCGACGTTTTGAAGGAGGGTAAATTTGAATGATAGAAATTGAAAAACCAAAAATTGAAACGGTTGAGGTCAACGATGATGCATCTTATGGAAAGTTCGTCGTAGAACCGCTTGAGCGTGGATATGGTACAACTTTGGGTAACTCCTTACGTCGTATCCTATTATCCTCACTCCCAGGTGCCGCTGTCACGTCTATTCAAATAGATGGGGTAATGCATGAGTTCTCAACAATTGAAGGCGTCGTAGAAGATGTTACATCTATTATCCTAAATCTTAAGAAACTAGCTTTGAAAATATACTCTGACGAAGAGAAGACGCTTGAAATTGATGTACAGGGAGAAGGAGTCGTAACGGCTGCGGATATTACACATGATAGTGATGTAGAAATCTTAAACCCAGATTTATATATTGCTACTTTAGGAAAGAATGCTCATTTCCGTATGCGTATGTCTGCTACAAGAGGTCGCGGTTATACACCAGCTGATCTTAATAAACGTGAGGATCATCCTATTGGAGTTATTCCTATTGACTCTATCTACACTCCTGTTCAACGTGTAAACTACCAAGTGGAAAATACACGTGTCGGACAATTGTCCAACTATGACAAGCTCTCACTCGATGTTTGGACTGATGGCAGCATTGGACCAAAAGAAGCCATTTCTCTTGGTGCAAAGATTTTAAATGAGCATTTAAATATCTTTGTCGGATTAACGGATGAGGCTCAAAATGCTGAGATCATGGTTGAAAAAGAAGAGGATCAGAAAGAAAAAGTTCTTGAAATGACCATTGAAGAATTAGATCTTTCCGTTCGTTCCTATAACTGTTTAAAACGTGCCGGTATCAATACTGTTCAGGAATTGGCTAACAAGACTGAAGAGGATATGATGAAGGTTCGTAACTTAGGTCGTAAGTCTTTAGAAGAAGTAAAAGCTAAGTTAGAAGAGCTTGGTTTAGGCTTAAGAAAAGACGATTGATTAGAAAAGTAAAAATTCAACAAGGGAGGGAAACTTCATGCCTTACAGAAAGTTAGGACGTACAAGTGCCCAACGTAAAGCATTACTTCGCGATTTAGCAACTGACTTAATCATCAACGAACGCATCGAAACAACTGAAGCTCGTGCGAAAGAATTACGTTCAGTTGTTGAAAAGATGATTACTCTTGGTAAACGTGGTGATTTACACGCACGTCGTCAAGCTGCTGCTTACATTCGTCATGAAATCGCAGATGCTGAAACAAACCAAGATGCAGTTCAAAAGTTATTTGGTGATATTGCTACTCGTTATCAAGAACGCCAAGGCGGATACACTCGTATCATGAAAATGGGTCCTCGTCGCGGTGACGGTGCACCAGTAGTTATTATTGAACTAGTTTAATATCTTTTTACATCAAGGGCAGGACAGTTATTCATAACTGCTTCAATGCCCTTTTTGTTTAACTTTAAAGCTATCAGAGTGTTATGATGGGCATCGCCCTTTTATTAGATGTCCCGTCTAGCTCCTTGTATCCCTCTCCATCTCTTTAAAAAGAGTTATGATCAAAAGGGCGCGCACAACCTTGGAGAGGGGTGCGGGCTTTTTTATTTATATTGTAAATTCTCCTTTAACGAACAATTAGATGAGCAGAGAAAGAGGATAGATATTAGAATTTAGACTAGCTTAGAATGAGGAGGAAAGAGGATGGCAGAATCCGTAATCTCTTTAAATAATATATTTTTTAAATATGAAGACCAGGAGCAATATGCACTTGAAGATATATCTTTACAAGTGATGGATGGAGAATGGCTTGCAATTGTTGGTCATAATGGTTCCGGAAAATCAACATTAGCAAAGCTATTAAACGGACTTCATTTCCCGGAAAAAGGGGAAGTAAATGTAGATGGTATTTCTTTATCAGAAGAAACTGTTTGGGATGTAAGGAAACGAATCGGAATGGTATTTCAGAATCCGGATAATCAATTTGTAGGGACAACTGTTCAAGATGATGTGGCTTTTGGTTTAGAAAACAATGGAATACCTCGAGAAGTGATGGTTGAAAGGGTACATGACGCTTTAGAAAAAGTCAATATGTCTGCCTTTCTGAATCAAGAGCCACACCATTTATCCGGGGGACAAAAGCAAAGAGTGGCTATTGCAGGGATTATCGCATTGCAACCGAAAGTAATTATATTAGATGAGGCCACTTCTATGTTAGATCCTAAAGGAAGATTAGAGGTTATTAATACCATTCGGGAACTGAAAGATGAAACTGGATTAACCGTAATTTCGATCACACATGATTTGGAAGAAGCGGCGAGGGCCGATCGTATTATTATCATGAACGGCGGCAAGGTATACAGAGAAGGTACCCCTAGTGACATATTTGCGATGGATGAAGAGTTGGTCAAATTGGGCTTGGATATTCCTTTTTCGATTAAAATGACAAAGTCATTGAAAGAAATTGGCTATCCTTTATCAACATATTATCTGACAGAAGAAGAATTGGTGGATGCATTATGGACATTACACTCGAACAAGTAGAATACAAATATCAAGCAGGTACACCATTTGAAAGACTAGCACTTCATGATATTAATCTCCAAATACCACAAGGGCAATATTTAGCGATAATTGGACATACAGGTTCAGGCAAATCAACTTTATTACAGCATCTCAATGCATTACTACAGCCCACAGCAGGGAAAATCACAATAGGTGATCGAACCGTAATATCTGGAAAAAAAGAAAAACAACTTCGCCCAATTAGGCAAAAGGTAGGAATCGTATTTCAATTTCCGGAACATCAGCTTTTTGAAGAGACTGTAGAAAAGGATATTTGTTTCGGTCCGATGAATTTTGGCATTACTAAGGAAGATGCCAAAAAGCGTGCAAGAGAACTAATTTCACAAGTTGGCTTGCCGGAGGACGTACTTACGAAGTCACCATTTGATTTATCAGGCGGACAAATGAGAAGGGTTGCGATTGCTGGCGTTTTAGCAATGGAACCAGAAGTTCTCGTTTTGGACGAACCCACTGCTGGTCTCGACCCACGAGGTCGGAGAGAAATTATGGATATGTTTTACCGATTGCATAAGGAAAAAGGACTTACTACCATTCTCGTAACACATAGTATGGAGGATGCTGCAATGTATGCCGATGAAATTGCTATTTTGCAGCAGGGTGAATTAAAGCAAAAAGGAACGCCTCGTGAGATATTCACTGCAGCTGAAGAGCTAATGTCATTAGGACTAAATGTTCCAGATGTAGTTCGTTTTCAATATTTGTATGAGGAAAAATTTCAAATGAAATTAGGAAAAACATGCCTCACTATTGAAGAATTAACTGAGGTATTAAAGAATGTTGAAATGCGAGGTGTACGGGTATGATGGAGAAAATGATATTCGGGAGATATGTACCGGCAGATTCCATTGTTCACCGTCTAGATCCACGCTCAAAGCTAATATTTGTATTTGCTTTTATTTGTATTGTTTTTTTAGCTAATAATTTCATTACTTATGCAATCTTAACCGTTTTTACTTTTCTTCTTATATATATATCGAAAATTCCATTTCGTTTTTTTATAAATGGATTAAGGCCAGTTCTCTGGTTAGTGCTCTTTACATTGGTATTGCATTTGTTTTTCACGAAGCAAGGTCATCTTCTCTTTCATTTTGGAATTATTAAGATATATGAAGAAGGGGTAAAGCAAGGGATTTTTATTTCATTGAGGTTTATGAATTTAATATTCGTCACTTCTTTATTAACGTTAACTACATCACCCATTTCATTGACAGATGGTTTAGAAACATTATTAAATCCACTAAAGAAAATTAAATTTCCTGTACATGAATTGGCTTTGATGATGTCGATATCTTTGCGATTCATTCCTACAATAATGGACGAGACGGATAAAATTATGAAAGCACAAATGGCCCGAGGGGTCGACTTTTCTAGCGGTCCACTCAAGGAGCGGATTAAAGCAATTGTTCCGCTATTAATTCCTCTTTTTGTAAGCTCCTTTAAACGTGCAGAGGAGCTAGCAACTGCGATGGAAGCAAGAGGTTACCGAGGCGGGGAAGGAAGAACAAAATATCGGTTGTTACTATGGCACTTATCCGATACGTCAAGCTTGATTGTATTGGTTTTCATTACAGCAATACTAACTATTCTACGATCATAACGAGGTTCTCTATGTCACGTTATAAATGCATTATTTGTTATGATGGATCCGGATTCTGCGGGTATCAAATTCAACCGAAGGATCGCACTGTCCAAGGGGAGCTGGAAAAGGCTCTCCGCAGGATTCATAAGCAGCAACATATTGTAGTGGAAGGATCGGGAAGGACAGATGCAGGTGTTCATGCAATCGGCCAAGTCATCCATTTTGATTCACCACTAGATATTCCTATTGAAAAATGGCCAACAGTTCTAAATACGACATTGCCAGATGACATTCTGGTAAAAAGCGCTGAGCTAGTAGAAGATGATTTTCACGCTAGACATATGGCAGTGGGGAAAGAATATCGGTATCGGGTATACACAAGCAGGGTAAAGGACCCGTTTAAACGTTTTTATTCACATCATTATCCATATAAGTTGGATCTTCATGCAATAGAAAAAGCAATGAAATACTTTCTTGGAACTCATGATTTCACAAGTTTTTGTTCGGCAAAAACGACGGTTTCGAGCAGGGTAAGAACGTTGCAGGAAATCAGTTTTACCCAGGAAAAAGACGAACTGATATTTAAATTTGTCGGAGATGGATTCTTATATAATATGGTGCGAATTATTATGGGGACCTTATTAGAAGTTGGAAGAGGTAGAAAAAAACCAGAACAAATACCCATGATAATTGAACAGAAAAATAGAAAACTAGCCGGAAAAACGGCAGGTCCAGAAGGATTATATTTGTGGAAAGTGTTCTATGAATAGAGTGCATTTTATTAGGGGACTACCTTACTGTGTTTCCTTTATCTCAGTCGTAGACTACAAAGGTGAAATTACACTTCCAATTTCACTCATCCGTACGCCGAAAATCAAGGCACTTACGCTTTTCGAGATGTCTAGCTTCAGTGCCTATCGGCTAGCGGATTTCTCCGTCTTCTCCCTACGATAAGTCAACATCAGCTCGGGAACTATCTCACTGTGTTTCCTTTATCTCAGTCGTAGACTACAAAATCCGTACGCCGATAATCAAGGCACTTACGCTTTTCAATTAAAACAACTAATCCAGGTGTAACATTGTCTTGACATTGACGTCAGAAAAAGATATTATAACCTATGGTATTGTTTTTAACCCCACGATAAGCCCCGGAAACTTATTGTGATGAAATAAATACAAGAGAATGGATATTTTTTATTTTTAGGAGGGTAACGAATGCGTACTACGTATATGGCTAATGCAAATACAGTTGAACGTAAATGGTATGTTGTAGACGCTGCTGGCAAGACTTTAGGTCGCCTAGCTAGTGAAGTAGCATCTATTTTACGCGGTAAACATAAACCAACTTTCACACCACATGTTGACACTGGTGATCATGTTATTATCATTAACGCATCTCAAATCGAATTAACTGGTAAAAAACTAACTGACAAAATTTACTACCGTCATACTCAATTTGCAGGCGGATTAAAGACTCGTACAGCAAACGAAATGCGTACAAACTATCCTGAGAAAATGCTAGAACTTGCTATTAAAGGCATGCTTCCAAAAGGTTCTCTAGGACGTCAAATGATTAAAAAATTACATGTTTATGCAGGTGCAGAACATCAACATCAAGCACAAAAACCGGAAGCTTACGAACTTCGCGGATAATTTCAAAGGGAGGGTATTATTTTGGCACAAGTTCAATATATCGGAACAGGACGTCGTAAAAGCTCTGTTGCACGTGTACGCTTAGTTCCAGGTAACGGCAACATTGTGATTAACGGTCGTGACGTACAAGACTATATTCCATTTGCAGCATTAATCGAAGTAATTAAACAACCTCTAGTTGCTACTGAAACTCTTGGCAGCTATGATGTATTAGTAAATGTTAACGGCGGTGGATTTACTGGCCAAGCTGGCGCAATCCGTCATGGTATCGCTCGTGCGTTACTACAAGCAGATCCTGCTTACCGTGCAACATTAAAACCAGCAGGTCTATTAACTCGTGACCCACGTATGAAAGAGCGTAAGAAATACGGTCTTAAAGGTGCTCGTCGTGCGCCTCAGTTCTCAAAACGTTAATATGGACGTTTCAAAGACTCTCAGTCATTTTGGCTGGGGGTCTTTTTTTATGCGTAAAAATGCTTTTGTCAATAACACTATAAAAACCTTTGATAGTATAAATGGATTTTCATGTACAGGGATGGTCAATCAAGGCAAATTATACGTTGTACACACGTACCACTAACAATTGGATATGGGGTTGTTCACAATTTGTATAAATTAAGAGGTTTTAGGTAAATATACCATTGTTCTTATAAAAAATATGATTTGTTAAGGAGGGAATAGGGCACAAAGTGGAAAGTACATCATTAGAATTCATCAAATACTAATATTTCATAATGTAAGGAGGGTATTCTCGTGAGGCGTTTTTTTAAGGCAACAGGTTCAGTTTTGCTGGCTAGTATGGTCATTATTGGCTGTCAGTCAAATAATAACAAGAACAATGCAAATAACCAGGGAGAAAACAAGAAAACAACCCAAAATCAAGCAAATCAGGCAAAGGAAACGGGGTTTCCAAATTGGGGTTATGACCTTCAACATACCCGACATGTGCCCTATAAAGAGATTACAAAAGATAATGTGAAAAAGATGGGGATTGTATGGCAGCAGGATATCCTGGATTGGAATAAAGATGTCCCTAACTTACAGGAGGACTTTCCTGTCGTACATGACGGGGTTATGTACGTAACTAGTGCTAAAAATCATGTGTTTGCAATCGATGCCGCAAGCGGAAAGAAAATTTGGGCATGGACACCTCCAAAGAATGTAATGGACCATATCAATAGTTTACCATGGCAATCCAATGTGGCAAGCAGAGGTGTCGCTGTGGCAAATGGAAACGTATATGTCTTGATGATTGATAATCGGCTAGCCAAACTTGATGCGAAGAACGGTAAGCTGTTAAAAATGGTCAATTTCTGGGATCATGAGCCGTCCATCAAGTTAGAAAACAGATACTATGAATCTTCGGCTCCAATGTATTATGATGGCAACATTTACGTTGGAAGCAGCGGTGGTGATAATGGTACAAGAGGTTTCGTATGGGCTTTTAAAGCGGATACCCTTGAGCCACTATGGAAAGAACCGTTCTGGACTGTTCCTGAAAGAGGAAAGGGTTGGGCGAAGGGTAAGTATACCGGTGGAGGGTCTGTATGGACGCCAATGTCGTTTGATCCAGATACTGATATGATGTATTTTGCTGTAGGAAATCCAGCGCCGGACTTTTATGATGCAGATAGAAAAGGAAAAAATCCGTACACCGATTCTATTGTTGCTTTAGATAGTAAAACAGGAAAGTTTAAGTGGGCATCCTCCCAAGTCGATCACGATGTCTGGGATTATGACGCTGCTGCAACACCGATGATACTTAATGCAAAGGTTGGCGGGAAAAAACAAAAGGTTGTGGTTGAAGGCGGTAAGAATGGAAAGTGGTATGCATGGGACGCAAAAACAGGGAAAACCATTTATGATGGTGTACCATTTGTCAAAATCCAACATTCTTCCGTACCGAGCGACGAGAGTAAAGTTAAACTACAATGGCCAGGAACGCCAGGTGGAGAAAGCTATGCTCCACAGACCTATGACCCTGATACCAACTATGTGCTGATTCCGGGTATTAACAGCCCGAATTTAATGGTTGCAGCTAAAGATGCAAAAGAGATAGCAAAAGATAATAATACATTCCCAGGTACAAAAATACTACCTTTACCAAAAGATGTTGATGTTTCTGGAACCATTACAGCAATTGATATGAATACGGGGAAAAAGGTATATCAAAGAAAAACGGACGATCCGATGTATGGAGGATTCACAAGTACTGCTACAGGTCTTGCCTTTTATGGAGAATTGGGCGGAAAAGTGAATGCTCTTGATATTAAAAACAATAAAGTGTTATGGAGCATGGACAGTGGAGGAAAACAAATCAAAATGGCACCATCCGTTTATACCGTTGACGGCAAAGAATATGTTGCGGTGATTACAGGTGGTACGAAGGTAGTTGTTTATGGACTGGGTGGTAAGTTAAAACCTGGTGCAGTTAATAAAAATGCAAAATTACAAGGGCAAGCAGATGTTGTTAAAGTTGACCCGATGGCTGTTTACAAAAGAAGTTGCGTATCTTGTCATGGGGATAATCTTCAAGGTGCAACTGCTCCAAATCTTCAACACATAGGTAAAACAATGTCCAAACAAGACATATTGAATCAAATCTTAAACGGTGGCGACCGCATGCCGGCAGGCTTGGCTAAAGGTAAAGAGGCAGAAGCATTAGCAGATTGGCTTTCTAAAAAGAAATGATGCATTTTACGAAACAATCCGAGTCCGGTCTTTTTACACGGACTCAGATTGTTTCAAAAAAAATCTTGCAAAGTGGCGAAAAATATAAATAAAAGAGGATGGTGGAAAATGAGGAATTTAACGAAATATACCGTGCGATTCATTGGTGTTGCCTTATTCATTTCCTTGACCTTTGGATTTGCCTCCCCTACTTTAATCAATGCACAATCTCAATTAGGCTCGTCCGTGGATAACGGAATTAGGTTAACAATCAATGATTATTCCATCATAAACCACGGACAAAACATTGTGCTGCATTATACGATACGTTCTAATTCAAATATACAAATTAAGCCCGGGACCACTAGCTTGGTTGAAAATCCGCATATTTGGATTGGACATACGTTAGTTCGTGAGGAGAAAGAAACATTCAAGAGAGTGAGTAATAACGAGTATAAAGGAACAATTATTGCTCAACTACAACATTACAGACCAGATAATTCAACAATGTCTATTCACACACATGGATTATTGAATCAAAAGGGTCAATGGACAGTTAAATTTACTCTTAGGACCTCACAATACTAAGCTAGTTGTTGAGAGACTAAAGCGTCCCGTATCATCTTTTAAAATGGTACGGGATTAATCTTTTGAACTGGTATTTATTTACCGTTTACGATTTAAGAAAAATTTATAGAAACAAAAAGAAGAGCCCTAGACTAGTCTAAGGCTTTTGTCATTTCAAAGTATCTATTTTTGTATTTGAAAGTTAATTGTCCACATACCCTTTTGGTTAGAAATAGAATCAGTACTGAATACCACGTTAGAGATGGCAGGTCTATATTGTGGCAGGTCAACCTTTATGGCGCCTTGGTATTTTTGATTGCTAATTTTTTTATGCCATGCATCTTTTCCTCGAACTACGCTGCTTCCAATTGAAAAGTCCAAATCTTTTATAAGAGCCAAACTATCATCATTTATTAGAGAACCTGATGCCGTTTGAATAGTATAATGTACGATCATTTCTTGGCCATAATGTTGAATTTTATAGTTATCAAGCGTAAGTTTAATCCCCTTATCTTCCGACGATCCAAGAATCGATTCCGCCCTCAAATGCTTGGAATCAGCAAATGTCCATCCTACAAGTAGGCAAGTAAGTATTACAAAAGCGCGCAAAAAATACTTTAACCTTAAGTACATCTTCACTAAAATCACCATCCTATTATTGTTTACGGTTTGTGTGCATACGGCTGACTAAATGGAACTCTCTGTGCAAAAATTTGAAGGTCTTAGCGTTATGTTAACCTTTGGTTATAGATTTTCACTATTGGTAGGAAATATTCTTCTCTATCACTTTTTATATAAAAATGACGGCCTCCATAGTCTCTTAAATAAAACAATTACATTACTTGTTTTTGCATAATTAGAGACTATTTAACTCAATCTAGAAAAAGAGGCGGGTCTAATAATATATGTCATTCTGTAATGGGGAATAAAAGAGCATTGACCACTCTGAATTCTATAGAATAGGAGGACTTTCCTTGAAACGCTATTTAAAAGTGGCAATCATAACAATGCTTGCGGCAGTGTTAGTTGTCGGTTGTTCAACAAAACAAGAAAATAAGAAGAATACAGCTAACAATAATACAAATCAACCAGCTAAAAGTACGAAGGAAGATGGTTTTCCAAACTGGGGCTACGACCTTCAACAAACAAGAAATGTCCCTTACGACAAGATCACGAAAGATAATGTAAATAAATTAGGAGTTGTTTGGCAGCAGGATCTAGCAGGATGGGATAAAAAAGCCCCTAATGCTTCGGAAGATTATCCTGTAGTTGTGGATGGGGTCATGTATGTAACGACCTCATTAAACAGAGTGTTTGCAATGGACGCTTCCAATGGAAAGAAAATTTGGGAGTGGAAACCTCAAAGTAATGTACAAGATCATTTAGATAAAGCGGACTTAAGTCTTTTAGAGGTTGTGGCTAGCCGAGGTGTTGCGGTAGCAGAGGGAAAAGTATTTGTACTAATTGCAGATAATCGTTTAGCTAAGTTAGATGCGAAAACCGGAAAATTAGATAAAATAATTAATTTTTGGGATATCAAGGGCATGGAGGGCGTCACCCTGGAAAACAGGTATTATGAAACATCAGCTCCTATGTATTATAAAGGAAATGTATATGTAGGAAGCAGTGGAGGGGATAACGGAATTCGCGGCTTTGTAATGGCCTTTAAGGCGAGTGATCTTACTCCTGCCTGGGATAAGCCATTCTGGACTGTACCTGAAAAAGGGAAGGATTGGGTAAAAGGAAAATACACAGGTGGCGGAGCTGTCTGGAATCCTATGGCATTTGATCCAGATACGGATATGATGTATTTCGGCGTAGGAAATCCGGCTCCTGACTTCTTTATTAAAATCCGTCCTGGCAAGAACCCTTACACCGATTCTGTAGTTGCTCTCGATAGCAAAACTGGTAAATTGATTTGGGCAAATTCTGAAATGGAAAACGACCAATGGGATTATGATGCAGCGGCAACTCCGATGGTTCTAAATGCAAATGTTAAAGGCAAAAAGCAAAAGGTTGTTGTTCACGGAGGCAAAAACGGAAAATGGTATGCTTGGGATGCAAAATCAGGAAAGACTATTTATGATGGAGTCCCATTCGTTAAAATTAAACATACGCCACTAACGACAGATAAAAACAAGGCCGTTCTTCAATGGCCGGGAGTGGAAGGTGGACAAAATTATGCCACAGAAACGTATGACCCAGGAACCAATTTTGTGCTGATACCTGGTATCAATTTGCCTTCGTTAGGTATTGCTGCAAAAGATGAAAAAGAGGTAGAACAAAAAAATGGTTTGTTCCCTGGTACAGAAGTTCTACCTACTCCTAAAGGTACAGAGTCATCTGGTACCATCACCGCAATCGATTTGAATACCGGAAAGCAAGCATATCAAATTAAGACGAAACAACCACAGCGTGGAGGTTTCACAAGTACTGCAACAGGACTAGCTTTTTATGGGGAACTAGACGGAACTGCTAGCGCGATAGATATTAAAACTGGTAAGAAATTATGGAATATGGAAACCGGCGGAAAACAGGTAATGATGGCACCGGCAATTTATATGGATAATGGTAAACAATTTATTACCTATGTTACCGGAACAAAGGTTATTACGTATGGATTAGGTGGTAAGAAATCGGTGACTGCGGAACAGACCCCGCAGGGATCGGGGAAAAATGATAACGCTAATGATGGAAGCAGCGGTAATAAAGAAAAGGCTAAAAAGCAGCCTGGTAATACTGCGGCTCCAGCAATTTATAAAAAGAGCTGTGCATCTTGCCATGGTCAAAATCTTGGTGGCGGTGTCGGTCCCGATTTAACACATATCGGTAGTAAGATGTCTGAACAAGAGATATTAAATCAAATCATTAATGGGGGCGGTCGCATGCCTGCAGGTTTGGCAAAAGGAGACGATGCGAAAACGCTCGCTAGATGGTTGTCTCAAAAGAAATAATGATGAATAGTTAGATGTAGCAACCTGAGTTTTAAAAGGCACAGGTTGCTTTTATTTAGGACAAGCGAGGTGCGACAAATATCCCCACCCTCCTTGTCCCTTTTTGTTATTAATTGCAATAATCCGTACACATAGGACAACTTTTAGTCAAAATTCTGGTTATTTCGGAGAAACCATCTACATAAGATTAATTTGAAAGGGAAAAACAGTACACCTTAAGTATTATTTTCACAATGGTTGGTGTCATGAAAGGTGGTGACTCACATGTGGAAGAAGCCTGAATATAAAATAATTAATACATCTTCTGAGGTGACAATGTACGCCTATGTTGGTAAGTAGCATGGTATCGTATGCATAAATGAGTTTAATAAAACAAGAGGTGGTGCAATAGAATGAATCGATACTTTAAATCGGTAATCGGTGCGGTGATTGGTGCCGCTACCACAGGTGTATGGTTAGGCGTAGACCTGCTAACTCCTGAACCAATCGGAGATTATCTATTATTTTCTCTGATGGGTCTCTCCAATGTTGTGATTGGATGGCAAGTTGGGAGGCTTATAGGGAAATCCAAAGAAGATAAACAAAACGAGGTCAGAGGGGAAAGGAATGATTCTAAATTCGAATTAGAGTCTTAGGAACAGCGGCAGGTGGAGGGTTTCCACAGTGGAATTGTGCCTGTTCCAACTGTAAGCAAGTTCGCAATGGCAACGATGCATTTCAGCCCTTGCTTCAATCATCTCTTGCAGTAAGTGCAAATGAAAAAGAATGGTACCTGATTAATGCAGGACCGGATGTTCATAAACAAATAGAGTCGTTTCCTGCACTGCATGCTGGTCCCGGAATCAGAGAAACACCTCTAGCCGGAGTAATTTTAACCGACGCTGAGCTTGATCACACCATAGGATTATTATCGCTTCGGGAAGGCTCTTGTCTAACTATCTATGGAACTGAAATGGTAAGAGAAACATTGCATTCTTCCTTTCCAGTGTTTCCTATGCTGAAAGACTATTGTACATGGGAGTGGCAGTGTCTTTCTCCTGACTTTCTGTTGCGGGTAGGACCTTCGGGTGGAAGTGATGAAGAAATGCTACTCATTGAGACGGTCCCTGTTTCAAACAAGCCACCTCTTTACACGCAGATATACGATGAGGGGAATAATCCCGAAAATATTTGGGAGGTAGGACTGGTTTTGCATAATCAGAAATCCGGCAAATGTCTTGCCTATTTCCCTACGTTGGATGTGATTACACCAGCTATAGAAGCAAGTTTAAAGAAAGCAGACATTATCATGGTTGATGGTACATTTTGGTCTGAAGATGAATTGGTAGAGATGGGCGCAACGAAGCGTGATGCAAAAAGCATGGGACATTTGCCTATTGGAGGAAGAGGAGGGATTGCAGAAAAATTAGCAGCCATTCCAGCAAAAAGGAAAATTTTAATACACATTAACAATAGTAATCCTATTTTAGAGATGGGATCTCTTGAAAGGAATACATTAGAAAGATTAGGAATTGAGATTGCTTATGATGGAATGGAAGTGGAGGTGTAATCATGCTTGAAAAAGTAGGTTTCGTTGGTCAGGAAAAAGAACGAAATCAAGAAAGCAATGTATTGTGGACAGCTGATGAATTTACCGAGAGATTAAAAGATGTAGGGCGATCCTACTATCATGATAAACACCCTTTTCATGTAAAGATGCACCAAGGTACATTAAGTCGAGAGCAAATTCGTGGCTGGGTAGCCAATCGTTATTATTACCAGAAGTGCGTTCCAATTAAAGATGCCGCCATCCTCTCCAATTTACCGTCTATGGAGTTGAGACGTCAATGGATTGGGCGAATCATTGATCATGATGGTACAAATGGAGAGGACGGCGGTATTGAAGCATGGCTAAGACTAGGTGAAGCAGTTGGTTTATCACGGGAAGAAGTATTAAGCGAGGAGCATGTCGTTCCGGGTGTTCGATTTGCAGTAGACGCCTATGTAAACTTTGCGCGGACAAAACCATGGATTGAGGCTGTGGCTTCCTCGTTAACAGAATTATTTTCACCCGATTTAATTTCTAAGAGAATTAAAATACTGGAGCGGCATTATACATGGATCGATAAAAGCGGACTAGATTACTTTCAGAGTCGTTTAACACAGGCGCCTAAGGACTCTGACACTGCAATGAGGCTAGTGTTAACATATTGCCAAACACCAGAAGCTCAACAACGAGCGGTCGCAGCTTTACGTTTTAAGTGTGATGTTTTATGGGCACAGCTAGATGCTACTGAAAAGGCTTTTATCCCTAAGGCATAATTGAGTAGTTCATCATGGCTGACAAGAAGAATAGAGGATTGGTGGTGGTAGATATCTTAGTTAGTTGCTTTCCAAAACTCGCAGCAAAGGCACGCCTAAAATTTGATAAAGTACGAGAAAAGCACCTGCTTTTATTACCGGAAAAGGTTGTGATCCTAAACGAAACTGCCGCATCTATCCTTATTTTATGTGATGGAAGTCAAACGGTGAAAGGTATAGCAGAAAAGATGAGGGCTTCGCTTAAGGATGGCAATAATGCATCAGATATAAGTACTCTACCGGATATACAAACGATAGAAGAGGATATTTCCGGGTTTCTTCAAGAGATGGCCGAGCAAGGATGGGTGGTGATTCATAGTCATGCCGAAGACAAATAATTTAGTAGAACCTCCTTATTCGTTGCTGGCAGAACTAACGCATCGCTGCCCCTTGCATTGTCCTTATTGCTCTAACCCATTGGAGATGGCGCAAAAGGAATCAGAACTTTCAACTGCGGACTGGATTCGGGTTTTATCCGAGGCTGCCGATTTAGGAGTTGTTGAAGTTCATTTTTCAGGAGGAGAGCCGCTCTTAAGGGATGATTTAGAAATTCTCATTCGCCATGCCAATTCATTAGAGATGTACACCAATCTTATTACAAGTGGGATTGGACTAACAGCGGAGAAGGCAACTAGTTTAAAAGATGCAGGTTTGGCAAATGTTCAGATTAGTTTCCAGGCGGGAGAGGCAAAGCTTTCAGATATTATTGGCGGATATAAAGCTTTTGAAAAGAAAAGAGAAGCGGTTAAAGCAGTAAAAGAGGCGGAAATGCACTTATCCTTAAATGTTGTTCTTCATCGGATGAATATAGATAAACTAGAGGGAATTTTAAAGCTGGCAGAGGAAACGGGAGCCGAACGTTTAGAACTGGCGAACACTCAATATTATAATTGGGCATTGCTTAATCGTGAACAGTTGCTGCCATGCTGGGAACAGATTCAACGTGCGAGTGAAATCTATAGAAAAGCGAAAGCACGCCTTGAAAAGAAAATGGAAATTATATGGGTCATCCCTGATTATTATGCATCAACACCAAAACCTTGTATGGGGGGCTGGGCTGCTATAGGTCTTACTGTAGCCCCCGATGGAGTTGCTCTACCTTGCCCGACCGCCGCAATGATTAAAGATTTATCCTTTGAAAATGTACGTTATTCTTCATTAAATAGTATTTGGAACGATTCATCCTCCTTTAACCGTTTCCGCGGAGAGGAATGGATGCCGGAGCCTTGCCGTTCATGTGATCTTAGACATGAAGATGGGGGAGGTTGCCGTTGCCAAGCTTTTGCCTTAACAGGAGATTCTTTTGCAACAGATCCAGCTTGTAAATGGGCTCCGGAACATTACTTAATTGAAAAAGCCGTTCAGGACGCAAATAATGATCCAAAGCCACAGAATAAACCACTTATTTACCGAAGGCATCAAAATAAAACCTTATTAAAAAAATAAGAAGGAGAAAGAGTGCCAAGGACTATATAAAAATCCTTCGGCACTTTTTCATGATCGTCAGATAATCCATTTAAATAATATAGAGGTGGCTAGGCTAATCCAAACTAGAAGAATGACAATGGCTGCTGCCCAATTCTTTTTCAATCGTTTTGGGGCACTCTCAGCAATTTTTCGGCATTCTTGCAATACATGATTCGGAATCATTGTGAATGCACCTAATATTCCTAAAGGCAATAAGACAGCCTCATCCAAATACCCTAACACTGGAATGACATCAGGGATAAAATCAATAGGACTTAACGCATATGCCACAATAAATAGTGAGAATGCCTTTGCGTACCATGGAGTTTCCTGGTGACGATAAGCTAAATAAAGGACATGGATATTACGTTTTATATTTTGAATAATCCCTTTCCACTTGTTTACTTTTTCCTTCATTTTCGTCCTATCCTTTCTTACAGTTCCTTATTTTTAGTCCGCTTATTTTCCTTTATTGTATCTCCGGCCATGTTTTTTAATCATAGTATGCCCAGATAAACTACTTGTGATTTTTTGTAGGCAGCAATCTGTGAATAAATACAATATGGTTTGGCATCCTAAATAAAACCAAATATTCCCTATATCTTGTGTAAATATAATTTAGAAAAGAAGTGATAGTAGTATGTCTTTTAAGAGTACGGTTTCCGGGCAGATTCATTCAGGGGCACGTAGACTTATGTTAGTAAACGCCTTGCGAAGTGTTGGACAAGGCATGATGGTAGTTGATTTGGCGTTATATCTTGATGCATTGGGGTGGAGTACTGCAGCGATTGGGGGTGTACTTGCTACAAGTGGCTTATTAGCTATCGGTCTTGCACCATGCATAGGAATCTATAGTGACAGGATAGGAAGAAAGCCGTTTATTCTGTTTTATGAACTACTAATAGCTGCATGTGCATTGACTGGAGTACTGACAACAAACTTTATTTGGTTGTTTATAGCTATTTCTCTTTCTGGATTTGGGAAGGCGGATGCTGGTTCACCCAGTCCGTGTGCTCCTGCAGAACAAGCATGGCTGTCCACTTTTATTCCAGCGGCTGAACGAGGAAAGGTGTATAGCCTGAATAATGCCCTTAGTTTTTTTGGAATGGCAACGGGAGCTGTTTTGGGAGGAACAACAGCGTTTTGGGGAAATACTCTTCCTGGAGAATTATCGTTCCGCTCTATTTTTTTCTTTGTTTTCGTTTTATCGCTCATAACATCTTCCATAATTGTGACCGTAAAGAGTGTGAAACCTGTTAAAGTTGTTAGCGAAAAAGAAGAGATGGCTGAGTGTCAGGATAAAAACATCCATTCCGAAGAGAATAAAGCTGTTTTTAAACTAGCGGCGATTAACATTCTTAACGGCTTGGCGGTCGGCCTCACAGGGCCAATGATGTCTTATTGGCTTTCAGAAAAATTTGGAGCAAGCAGTACACAAATTGGAGGTACATTGGCTGTTACCTTTTTTGCAACCGGTATTACCTCTGTTATCCAAGCTAGACTATCCCAAAAGCATGGAAATATCCGGTCCATTGTATTGGTGCGCTTCTTGGCAAGTACACTTTTAATTTTAATACCTTTGCTTCCGAACTTTGGCCTTGTTTCCTTAGCATATGTAATCCGCACCGCGTTAAATAGGGGAACACAAGGGGCACAGCAAGCATTAAGTGTAAGCTTAACTCGTGATAATCGCAGAGGATTTGCATCAAGCGTGAATGTTCTTTCTATGCGCATCCCTTCCTCTATCGGGCCATATATTTCAGGTTATCTATTTGGATTAGGTTCACTGTCTCTGCCATTTTACATAGCTGCAGGTTTACAATATAGTTTTGCTTATTTTTATGGGAAAATTTTCAGTTCTTATGATGTACGAATGAGAACACATGCGTCGTCAGGATGAGTGGCGATCAGCATTCTGGCACTTGCACGATAAGCTTCCGGCGCCTTCTCTAAGATAAGTCATCTTCATTTGAAAATGGAAATACTATTTTCACTTGCTGAAAATGGGAATACTATTTTCACTTGGTGAAATTCAAAGTGCTAATTTCACTAGTTTGTGGACAACTTCAGTACGGTTTTTTTTTCGAGGTATTTCCACTTTTCGTATTGATTGGTAAAGATTAAGCGTCTTCTTTCTGAATTAGAAGATAGCATTCGTTGAAAAATATCGTTAGGAGGATGGGATATGAATGTTATCACAACTTTATCAGCTAGAAGACGGGAAAAACAAATCAAGAACGAGCGAAAGCTGCTGCGGGAGCTTTCCATCGAAAGCTTAAAGAAAAGTGTACAGGATTCGTTTGGCTCTGAAAGAGTCCAGGGCGGTATTTGGGTCGAGCAAGGAATAGAGGAAGGGTGCTACGATGTCGCCATTGAGGCATATTTATTAGGTGGACAATATAGCCGTTTTGGTTACGGGTCAGAGCCGATTGAACATATAAGATTACGGTGTGAAAAAGAATTAAAACATCTAACCGATACCCTTTATAATTTTTGGCTCTATTGGAAATTTGGGGATGAGAGTCTTATTCAAGAGTCCACCTATTATAGGTGTGAACAATTCGTAGATAAATGGTGGATGGAAGGTTTTAAAAAGGGAGAGCAAAGAAGAAAGTTAAGGCTTCATTAAGGGTATTTTTAGAATCGGGACATTTTGTCCCCTTTTTCTGTTCTAAAAACCTTTCTTGTCCCATATGTTTTGAATAGAGACAAGGAAGGGAAAGAATCAGATGAAGCGAAGGATAAAGACATTTGCTTTTATTTTTGGGGCAATTTTGTTATTTTTACTTTTCCAGTTTCAATTTTTCCAAAAGGATACATGGGATTCATGGAATCTTCCCCTTTCAGGGAAAATAATTTATTTAGATCCTGGTCATGGTGGTCCAGATGGGGGGGCTGGGGATGAAGACGCACTAGAAAAAGAAATAGCCTTAAAGATATCACTAAAACTAAGGGACTTTTTGCAAGAACAAGGTGCCCTTGTGTTAATGACAAGGGAAACGGATAAGGATTTAGCAGGTTCTGATGTAAGAGGATATAGTAGAAGGAAAGTTGAGGATTTGAAGAAAAGGCTTGAGTTAATAAATAAGTCCGATGCAGATCTGTATATTAGCATCCATTTAAATTCTATTCCATCACCAAGATGGAGTGGTGCACAAACTTTTTATTCCCCACATCTTATTGAAAATAAACGAATTGCAAAGTTTATTCAGGATGAATTGATTAAAAACCTAGGAAACACAGATAGACAAGCTAAAATGCTCCAAAATGTGTATATCGTGAAAAACTCCAAAAAACCTGGAGCATTAGTGGAGGTTGGATTTCTCTCCAATGCACAAGAAAGAGAGAATTTAAAATCAAATCAATATCAGGAAAAGGTTTCGGCCTCTATTTATAATGGAATCATGAGATATTTTACAAATGAAAAAGATTTAAAATGATGGTAATCGAATTCGATTGCCATTTATTTTTTCTTTTTCCTTCAATTTTTTCCCTTCTTCTAAATTGTGATATACTTGGGGAGGAATTAGAGATTATGGCATAAGGAAGGTGTATCAAATTGTTAACGAAACAACAAGTCTTTGATTTATTAAAAGTAATGAAAGATCCTTTTTTACATAAAACGTTGGAAGAAACAAATGGAATTCTAGAAATAAATATAAAAGAGGAGAAGGAACATGTCAGTGTAAAGATTGCAGTTGCCAAAACAGGTACAAGTGAACAGCTACAATTGCAAACTTTAATCGTTAATACATTAAAAGGAGCGGGAGCAAAAACGGTAGGGATTCGTTTTGCAGAGCTTCCTGACGAAGTTCTTGCACAATTTCGCGGATCAGAGCCAGAAGATCAAGGAAATAATCTCCTGTCTCCAAATAGCAAAACTACCTTTATTGCCATTGCCAGCGGAAAAGGCGGAGTAGGTAAATCTACTGTTTCTGTTAATTTAGCGGTTTCACTTGCGAGACTAGGAAAAAAAGTTGGACTAGTTGATGCAGATATTTATGGTTTCAGTGTTCCAGATATGATGGGGGTAACACAACGACCAGTAGTCCGTGGGGAAAGAATTATTCCAGTTGAAAGATTTGGAGTAAAGGTTATTTCTATGGGATTTTTTGTAGAGGATAATGCACCCGTAATTTGGCGTGGACCTATGCTTGGGAAGATGCTTAATAACTTCTTTACGGAAGTAGAGTGGGGCGAATTAGATTACTTATTGTTAGACTTACCTCCAGGTACAGGTGATGTTGCCCTTGATGTTCATACAATGCTTCCACATTGTAAAGAAATCATTGTCACAACACCACACCCAACTGCAGCATTCGTAGCAGCACGTGCCGGTGCTATGGCTTTGAGAACAGAACATGAAATCCTTGGTGTGATTGAAAATATGTCCTACTTTGAAAGCAAAGTAACAGGGGAAAAGGAATATGTTTTTGGACAAGGTGGAGGTAATAAGCTTGCAGAAGAACTGCAAACCGAACTTTTGGGTCAACTGCCATTACAACAGCCAGATTGGAATGAAGAGGATTTTGCACCTTCTATTTATGCGAAAGATCACAAATTAGGCGTTATTTACGAGGATATTGCTAAAAAGGTTATTACATTGTTGGATAAATAAAATGAACCTGCTGCAATGCAGCAGGTTTTTTATTGTCCTCCAGATCCGCCATCTTGCTGCTGCCCACCGCCGGAAGTACCTCCTTGTTGCTGTCCTTGCTGTCCGCCGCTTTTTTCATTATTCATATCTTGCGCGGCTTTTAGTAACAAGGTTTGCATTTTTGCTTTAAACAATGGGCTATCAATTGTTTCAATCATGGTGTCTTGGTATTGTTTCCGCATTTCCTTACTTTTCATCAAGCTGAGAACTTGTTTTTGATATTCCGGGTCTTTTAATATCGAAAGCATCATGCTTTGATAATCGGGGTCCTTCATTAAGCTCTTCAATAAATTCTCATTTTCTTTTTTCATCCCTTTTGCGTATGCCTTAGCAAATTCAGGATCACTGAAAGCCTTCTTCCAAAATTCTTTGCCTTTATCAGATACTAATGATTTTTCGATTGTTTTTGTAACGGTTGCTTGATCCATAATTAACTGACTTTTCATTTTGTCATCGGTCATAATATCTTGTATTGCTTTCTTTCCTTCATCCGTTTTCAATATATCGACAATCATTTTTTTTGTTTGATCGTAATCCATTTGCCCAGCTTTTGTTTCACTTCCTGAACAGGAAGTTAACAGAAGAATCATGGGTATTAGGAGCAATGTAGCGATCTTTTTCATAAGAATAGCTCCTTTCATTTAAACCGCATTTTCTTTTATGGAGAAATCTTTAATCCTTTACATAGGACTTTTAATGTTAATATGGGATTTTATAAAAGAATTATGCATAAAGAGAGGAATTTCTAGATTTTTTATAATGCGGTTGGTACAATCAAAAGGATGATAATTTTGGAATTGGAGGATTTCTCAATTGACGAGTCGAAATTGGGTACGTTTGTTTTTTTCCACATTAATAGTTGGTGGATTAACAACCGGAATATTAGGCTTTGTGATCCGCTGGGGTGAATTTCAAGAATATTTTATTGAATTTAATATATCCAGTATTCTTTCCACATTTGTTTGGCTTGTTGGGGTTGGCTTCATTTTTAGTGTTATTAGTCAGGTTGGTTATTTTGCATATTTAACGATTCATCAGTTTGGTCTAGGTATTTTCCGCTCATTATGGAATCCTGTACAAGTAGTGCTTATTTTATTTGCATTGTTTGATTTAGTTTATTTTCGTTTTGAAAGATTTGCTAAAAGCAGTGAAAGCATTTTGCCCTACATAGGACTTGCTGTATTCATTTTAGTTGTTGGTTTAATTATTGCATATTTTAAGACAAAACAAACTCATAAAAATACATTTATTTCTGCGTTGTTTTTTATGGTGGTGGTAACGATAGTGGAATGGGTCCCGGTTTTACGAGTAAACGAAAAAAGCTGGATTTTCCTGATGATTTATCCACTAATCATTTGTAATGCATATCAAATATTAATATTGCCGAAATATCTTAAAAAGTCAGAGGCAGAGCGGGAGCAGGCAAAAAAGAGAATGGAAATGCGCAAAGCAGAAAAAGGGAAAAAACACGAGAAAAAGTAAAGCACCTCGTGTTTTTTTATTCTCTATTGTATAAGTGTTGTCTTCACTTTTCCATTTGCAATCATATCAGAAACTTTAATAAAGTTTCCCTTATTTG
>Ga0224736_1065_pt1 | contig 25948 bp, 21 predicted proteins | sample IA12soil_MG_GH6A_FD_161628 | JGI IMG/M metagenome (GOLD analysis project Ga0224736, IMG submission 161628) | Enriched cells from agricultural soil in Iowa, United States - IA12soil_MG_GH6A(-) | ecosystem: Environmental > Terrestrial > Soil > Agricultural land | place: USA: Iowa | collected 2017-05-08
GTCCAAGGTTCTGTTTTACGTTTATATAAGAAAGAACTTCAAACATTGAAGGATGATATTGATTTTCCGGTATTAAAGAAAACTTTTATAAATATAAAAGGCATCGGATATTCCCGAATTAGTTTATTGATCTTAGGGAATTCACCAGAAAGAATCGTTGGGGCTCCTATTATTAAATAAATCCCCTTTTCACGAATTTCCTCTTGTAGTTCTTTTGCCTCATATTGTCATATAGATAGATTTCAAAGGAGATTCCCCACATCCCTCCTACTTTGAAAAGCAGAGACATTTTGTTCTCTGCTTATTTTTATTTCCACTTATAGGTAATAGGATATATGTTATCTCAATCTTAGATTTGTGGGTTTATATTGTGATTGAATAGGTTAACATTAGATATAATAATGTTAACCTATTTTTATATAAAGTTGACATTACTTCTGTTTTTCCTTTATTCTATAGAAGCATATGGTACTTTCAGATGGAAAGGGGAATACAGATGGATTGGAAACTATTAGGGAGTCAAGTTTTAGATGGGTATGAATTAACGGATAATGAAGCGCTAGCCATTTTAAATTGCCCGGATGAGGATCTATTGGAATTACTCCATGGTGCTTACCAAATAAGGAAGCATTATTATGGAAACAAAGTTAAGTTAAACATGATTATTAATACAAAATCGGGACTTTGCCCGGAAAATTGCGGTTACTGTGCTCAATCGATTATTTCAAAGGCACCGATTGAAAAATATGCCTTGGTTGACAAAGATACGATTGTACAAGGTGCTAAACATGCCGCTGAACTCCAGGCTGGAACTTATTGCATTGTTGCGAGCGGACGCGGACCAACCAATCGGGAACTGGATCATATTGTTTCCGCTGTAGAAGATATCAAAGCGAGCTATCCACTTAAAATTTGCGCATGTCTTGGTATTCTAAAGCCTGAACAAGCATCGAAACTGAAGGCAGCAGGTGTGGATCGATATAATCATAATATTAATACTTCAGAGTCTCATCACACATGTATTACTACCTCACATACATATCAGGATCGTGTTAACACGGTGAATCTGGTCAAGGATAGCGGCATTTCCCCTTGCTCCGGCGTTATTGTTGGGATGAAGGAATCAAAACAGGATGTTATAGATATGGCAAGAAGCCTTAAAATCCTTGATGCCGATTCCATTCCAGTAAACTTTCTTCATGCTGTCGAAGGTACACCTCTTGAGGGGGTAAATGAGCTTAACCCCAGGTATTGTTTGAAAGTGCTCTGCCTCTTCCGTTACATAAACCCTTCGAAAGAAATTCGTATTTCCGGAGGACGTGAGGTTAATTTAAGGAGCCTGCAGCCTTTAGGTCTTTATCCAGCCAACTCTATATTTATTGGAGATTATCTTACAACAGAAGGACAATCTGCAACGGCTGATCATCAGTTATTAGAGGATCTTGGGTTTGAGATTGATGTAGTTGCAAATTAATAGTTAAGTTAGTGCGGATGGAACTAATCACCATTTTTTGATCCTCATTTACTTGTATGAAGGATAATTTGTTTATTTTCTTCTTGGTTTTGTCCTTCATTCACTTTGTGAAGGACATTTTTGTTTGTTTTCTTCTTGGTTTTGTCCTTCATCCACTTTTCAAAGGAAATTGCATGGGATCTTCTTTTTGTCTGAAGAAAATTTTTTATAAATCATCTATTTAGCACTTTTTACTTTTTATTTAATGTACAAAAAAGGAGCATCTTTTGCTTTAGATACTCCTTTTTTTATTTTATTTTAATATTTTAAACTCCCCATTAATGGAAGCGATCGTTTCATTCGTATCAACATACTTAAATTCAACGACAGAACCTTTCTCCAAAAAGATTGAATACGGAAAATCCGTTGATTGTACAACAAAGATTTTCTCACTGCCATCCACCATGAATTTGACCGTTGTACTCTGTGCCGTTTCAGCTTTGTATACATGAGTAACGGTTCCTTTTAACGATTTAAGCAACGCTTGATCTGTTGGTGTTGCAACATCGTTTCCTAGTTTTGTGGCAATGGCATATTTATAGTTATCAAATAAGGCTCGTTTGGAGTCCTCAGCGCTATATACCTTTTCATCTTTTGCATTAATAAGCATCATTTCTCTTAACACATGATTCGAATCCATTAACGGAACTACCCATGTGAATTGACCATAAATCGAATATAGAATAGGAGTGCCCGCATCATATTTATTTGCCCTGAAGGTTTTTTCCGCAACGTTCATGGCTGATTTCCCATTTAGGAGGCCATTCCCTTCTGTATAAAAGGTGAATTTCCCGGTACGTGCATTTAAAATCGAATAGCTAACCATTGAACCGCTTCCTGATTTTGGACGGGTAAAGTCCGTAAACCAATGTAGTTGCAGGTCATGATTGAATACACCGTTTACTTCGTCGACACCCTTCCATTGGGTCGGAACCATCACATCCTCTTGGGAAAAGTGCGAATTCCAAAAGCCGTGAACATATTTGCCATACCATTCATTCCAATCTTCTGCAACGCTTGTTGGAATAGCGTGATCAATAAAGTCCGGCAGGTTTGCAAGTGTATATTCCTTAGTCTTTCCTGTAGCAGGGTCGACTAAATAAATTCCTTGAACATCGACAATATTTCTAAACTTTTTGTACTCCCCATATGGAATAACATAGTAAGGGTGGTCTTGGTCGTCTGGCTCGAAGCTGACATCCAATAATATTTTATCTTTGTGCAAGCTGCGGACATGTCTTTTGACATTTTTTCCAAAGAATGCAGATGGCACATATGTCATTTTTGTCTTTATTAATTGTGCTTCTGCTCTTTCATCCTCCGCACTCATTTTGATATATCCGGGAACCTTCTCCCCTTTGATCCATTTGAAAAACCCAGTGTATTCGATTGGTGTTACCCAATATAGATGACCATCCATTTTTTGAATGGTTGAGTCTCCTAGGTCATAATAGGATGAATGCTTTAACTCCCCTATTAATTTTTCGCTGCGGTAACGGGCATATTTTTCCGGTACAACCGGAATATGCTTTTCATCGATGGATGCATCTATTTTGGATACAGTTTTTACTTTTGCTTTGACAAACTCGTATTTGTCGTTCGTAATCGTAATTGGATAGATAAAACTGAAAAATAAACCTGCAATAATGAAAACCGCTCCAATAATCGGCGTTATCCTTGCTTTCTTCGTTTGAACATATAAAATGTCCAATAGTAGAAAAAAACCTAGTATATATAGACCATAACTAATGAAAGCTTGCAAGGTATGATCAACTAACCCAAAATAGGAAATGCAAAAAATAATCGCAAGACCGAGTAATAATCTAATTACTTGAAAAGAAATAAATGATCTTTGTTTATAATGTACTCTCCATATAACAGGATTCCATGTTAGAGCTAAAACAGACAGCAAATATATCATGATGTTCCCCCCATTTATTCATCATCCATTATTATAAAAACACATAGATAATGAGTATACAAGATAACAATACATACGATTAACATTGAAAAAAGTTTCACAAAGTGCCTGACACCATAAATGGACATGTCCATCACGTATGTACAGTATCTGACATCAAGTTTTGAAAGCAGTAATGCAATTCCATTGACGAGTAAGTGTAAATTAATTGAAAATAATAAATTACCTGCATCATATGGAGGAGTTGTGATTGTGAAAAATCAAATGATAGTAGCTGTTAAAGGAATTATTATAAAGGATGGAAAAGTGCTAATTATTAAGCGGAATAATCACGCACGTGTCGGAGGAGGAACCTGGGAATGCCCTGGCGGAAAGGTTGAATTTGGCGAGGATTTGGAAAGTGCTATGAAAAGAGAGGCAAAAGAAGAAGCCGGATTAGAGATTCAAATTAACAAGATCTTATATGCAACAAGTTTTCAAACAGATCCAACAAGACAAGTTGTGCTCATTACATACCTATGTCATTGCGAAGCAGGTGATATTCTATTATCAGATGAACATTCTGAATATCTTTGGGCAACAAAAGATCAATTAAAAACATTGCTTCCGAAAAATATCCTCGCTGATTTTGAAAAAAATGATATATTTACTTTACTAAAATCATAAAAAGAATTTTTATCATCTGTAAGACAATATAGACATAAAAAAATAGAGTATGAAAAGTTGCAAAAAGATTTTTTAATCCATCCTATAGTAATGGTATAATTATCCTAAAAAGGAGAATTTCAATTCAATGAGTTCAATTTTGAGGTTATATAAAATAATTATTGGTTTAGTGGAGTTATTCTTTAGTATTCCTTTTTTAGGCGGAGCTATCATTCTCGCTCATGCCTGGACGCCGTTAGGCACATTGATTGTGTTTCACTTTATCGGCTTAATCATTGCTTTTGTAGCCAATAGAGCAAAATCCGCTTCCGTCTTCGGTATCATCGGAAATATCCTTGCATTTATTCCGGTTGTAGGAATGATCATGCATTTCCTGATTGGTGTGGTGAATCTGTATCAAGGGATAAGGGATAAATAATTGCCGCCTTTTGTCACAGATTTTCCGGACACACGTTCCGTTATTCCTTTGAAAAGCCCTTTTTTCATCATGTTAGAGGACACACATTCCGTTATAATATGAAATTCATTCGAAAATGGCTGTCTTTTGCCATAATAACGGATTGTGTGTCCGCTTTACTCAAAAAAATACCCCTTCTGCCACAAATAACGGAACCTCTGTCCGCATAAAGATTTCTGGCAACGAACAAAGCTTCAAATCAATAAACTGGTCAAGCATATAACTCAAAAAAAATGGAAAGAGACAATCTCTTTCCATTTTTTCGTATCTTTTACACCCACCACATATCCGCAGGTGTTTCTTCAATAAGCACTGATTGCAGGTTTTTCACCGCACGCTTGAATCCTTCTTCAATTGACATGATTGGATCCTCATGTTCGATACTTACAACATAATCATATCCATATGTGCGAAGAGCGCTCATCATGTCCGACCACTCTTGAAGACCATGCCCGCACCCCACAGAACGGAATGTCCAAGACCTTGTTCTTACATCTCCGTAAGGCTGCATGTCCGTTAGACCATACATATTTACATTATCCTGATCAATGTAAGTATCCTTCGCATGGAAATGATGAATGGCATTTTCCTTTGCTAAAATTTTTATTGCAGCTACAGGGTCAATTCCTTGCCACCAAAGATGACTTGGGTCAAGGTTTGCACCAATGGCATCACATGTAGCTTCACGTAATTTCAGCAATGTATATGGGGTGTGCACTAAGAAACCGCCATGTAGCTCGAGGCCGATCTTTACATTATGATCCTTTGCAAATTGTCCCCATTCCTTCCAGTAAGGAATCAACTTTTCTTCCCATTGCCATTTTAAAACATCTGCGTACTCGTTTGGCCATGCTACTACCGGCCAGTTCGGATATTTTGCGCCTTCATGATCACCAGGGGTGCCGGAGAAGCAATTTACCACCGGTACACTCATTAAGGATGCCAATTTGACCGTTTTGACAAAAACATCATGACTTTCTTGTGCAAATTCTGGATCCGGTGAAATTGGATTTCCATGACAGCTAAATGCGCTAATTTGCAACCCGCGAGATGTTACTTCATTTAGGTATGCATCTCTTTTTTCCTGACTTTCCAGCAGTTCATCCAATTTACAGTGTGCATCCCCAGGATAACCGCCCGTTCCGACTTCAACAGCCGTTAACCCTGCAGCTTTTACATAATCCAGCATGTCGGTAAAAGACTTATCAGAGAATAATACGGTAAAAACACCTAATTTCATCACTATCCCCACCGTTCCTTAAAGTTGTACACTTTTCTTCTCTTGACTGCTTTTGTAAATAGCTTCGATAATTTGTGAAACAAATAAGGCTTCTTCCGGTTTCACCACTAGTTCTGCTCCATTTACACAAGCATCCACGAAGTTCTTCGCTTGGCTGTAGCCAGGATCCTCCTCACTTGGAATCCAGGTAGCTTCACTATTAAAAAGCATCCCATGCTTCGCATAGTTCAATTTAAATGGAAATACCTCAAGTCCACCTTGGTCGCCAGAAATTGTAACGCTTTCCTTATCACTTTCGATATTAGCTGCCCAGGAAACTTCTAGAAGCATCGAAGCACCATTATCAAAACGAATATAACCTGTTACATGATCATCAACATTGAAGGTTTCGTGATCGAAGCTGCCCCATTGATTGACCTGGCCAGGCTGTTTACTTAACGTATTGTATGTAGTTCCGGTTACTTCAATAGGCTTTGGATTCCCCATCAACCATAGTGATAAGTCAAGCAAATGACATCCATAGTCAATGAGACTGCCTCCACCTTGTAGATCCTTATTAGTAAAAACTCCCCAACCCGGTACTTTTCTTCTTCGTAATGCCTGAACACGGACCACTAATGGATCTCCAATTTCTTTTGTGGCCATTATTTTTTTCGCTGCTTGTGATTCTTTCATATAGCGGTAGTGAAAACCGATACTTAATACTTTATTTGCTGCTTTCGCAGCTTCTACCATTGCTTGACATTCTTCAGCCGTCATCGCCATTGGCTTCTCACAAAGGACATGGACACCAGCTTCTAAAGCGTGGACGGTTATTTCCGAATGAAATTTATTTGGAGTACATACGACAACAGCATCTACCTCTGAAAGCATGTCACGATAATCTTCATAAGAATGGGGAATATCAAATTCTTCTGCAACACTCTTTGCACGTTCAATATTCACATCACTTACTGCAACAATGGTTACTTCTTCTTTCAATTTTCGAAAAGCAGGTATGTGACGACCAACTGCTATTCCACCAACACCAATAACACCCAAGCGTAACTTACTCATAAAAAACACCTCATTTCAAGAAAGTGATTAGACCACTTTTTTTGGCCATGGTTCTCCTTATTTTTTCATATTTATAGATTCTACAATGACTCTCATTTCACCTTTGTAATTTTGCCAGTTTCGCTGGACTCTAGTGCCGCAAGTATGACATTCAGCGATTTCATCCCTTCATACCCGTTAATTGGCACATCTGTATCGTCTACAAGACTATGAATAAATTGGTCTATCACATGGGAAGTATTTTGACCGCCATCCTCATTCGATTGGATTTTACCTAAATCGAACTTCTCCACTTCCCCGTTTTTATGTTGAATCACTAGGGAATAGTCTGGATCTTCCTCTAGACGTAAAATACCATTCTCACCATAGATTACCGTTGAGTTATCTTCTTTTGAAACATAGGACCAGCTTGCTGCAAGCGTACCGACAATTCCGCTTTCCGTCTTTAAAATACAAACCGCATTATCATCTACAGTTGAATTTTCTTTAGCCAATGTATCGACGAAAGCAGCAACCTCTACTATTTCTTCGTTTAAAATATAGCGAAGCAAATCTGTTTTATGAACCCCTAGATCCCCCATTGCTCCAATAAATGCTTTCTCTTTCTTAAAAAACCAACTGTCAGCACCGTCCACGCTCCAGCCTTCAGGACCGCCATGACCAAACGTAGTGCGGAAGCTGTACACTTTTCCTAGCTTACCAGATTCAATGAATTCACGCGCCTTTTCATGAGAAGGAACAAATCGCTGATTATGAGCAATCATTAGTTTTTTTCCGTTTTTTTCAGCAGCTTCTATCATTGCTTTTGTTTCAGCATCTGATGTGGCCATTGGCTTTTCACAGAGTACATGCTTTCCAGCGTTCAGAGCTGCAATGGAGACTGGTGCATGCAGATAGTTTGGTGTACAAACACTGACAGCATCAATTTCTTCGTTTGCTAGAAGATCCTCATATTTGGTGTAAAATTTCGCATTATATTTTTCAGCTTTTTCCTTTGCTCTTTCTTCGACAATATCGCATACTGCCACAATTTCGACATTCTGATTCGCTGCATATTCGGGTAAGTGGCGATGTCCAGCAATACTCCCGCAGCCAATTACGCCAACCTTTATTTTTGTCATTTGGCATTCCTCCTTAAGATTGGAAAGCGGTTTGACTTCCTTCATTCTTGCTCAAGGTGATATCTACCGCTTCTATAAAATTATGAGATTAGCTCTGCTATTTTTTTGAAATTTCCTCTAATGGCTTGGCATTTCCATATACAGGTCTTGCATGGTCTACAGGTGCAGCCCACTTAACAGCGTTTGTAATAACTTTTTGAATTTCTTCATTATGATAAGTTGGATATGTTTCATGCCCAGGTCGGAAGTAGAAAACTTTGCCGTTTCCGCGTCGATATGTACATCCGCTGCGGAACACCTCTCCGCCTTCAAACCAGCTCAAGAAAATAAGCTCATCCGGTGCAGGTACATCAAAATGCTCACCGTACATTTCTTCTTTTTCTAATTCAATATATTGATTTAATCCCGCTACAATCGGATGACTTGGATCTACAACCCAAAGTCTTTCACGATCGTCTGCTTCACGCCATTTCAGGTCGCAGGATGTTCCCATTAATTTTTTAAATACCTTTGAAAAATGGCCAGAGTGTAGAACAATTAACCCCATACCATCTAAAACTCTTGAAACAACTTTATTTACCGTTTCATCTGACACCTCATCATGTGCCATATGTCCCCACCATACAAGAACATCTGTGTTTGCTAATACTTCATCCGTTAATCCATGCTCCGGTTCATCTAATGTTGCTGTTTTAACATCGAAGCCCCCTTTTTCTAAAAAAGCAGAAATAGCTCCGTGAATTCCATTTGGATATATACCGGCTACCACTGGATTTTTCTTTTCATGTCGATTTTCATTCCAGACTGTAACTTTTACCATAAAAAAACACTCCTTTTTAAGTATGAATTTAGTGAGATAAGAAGCCCTGTCCCTAAATATATGACTTTCTAATTAATGTATGCGAATGAAAGATTCTAAAATAATTAAATTTGCAGATCAATTTTATTAAAAAATGGAAAGAACAATCTTTCCATTTAGTTTTTCTTGCTTTATCTATAAGGAGCGCTCGACATTCTATCGATTATTTTATGAGGAATAATGATTCGTTCGGGCTTTTTATCTTCATTTTCAAGAGTATCTAATAAGCAATCTGCCGCTCTGTATCCTAATTGAAAAATATTGATATCAACACTTGTTAACGGCGGATTGGACAATTCAGCAAGCATCACATTATTAAAGCTCACTACAGAAACATCATCCGGCACGGATATACCTTTTTCAGACAGCATTCCCAGTACGCCAAGAGCCATTAAATCATCCATTACGACAAAGGCAGTTGGCGGTTCCGCTAATGCCATTAGAGCTTCAACCGCACCGCTTCCACCTTCTTTTAAAAATTCCTCATGAACAATATAATCCTCACGAAAGGGTATGTTCGCATTCCGTAAAGCCCTTTCATAACCGAGTAGCCGATCTGTTGTCATAACGAGATTAAGACTGCCTCCAATAAACGCTATTCGTTCATGCCCCAAATCTATTAAGTGTTTCGTTAATTCCCCTGCAGCCCGGTAATTATCATTATCCACATGGGAGATTTTATCTTCATATTTATATGGCTTTCCTACAACAGTAAATGGAAAGTGCGAAGAATACAGATATTCCACTATTTTATCATCCATACTGGTTGAAAGAAGAATGATTCCATCTACCCGTCTTCCTTGCACCATTTCTACTACTCCATCAAAAATTTCCGCTTCATTCATACCTGTGGAAATATAGAGCGCAAAACCTTTTTCGTGGGCCTTTGTACTAATTCCTCTGATGACCTCCGGAAAGAAAGGGTTTTGAAACGCCTTATCTGCGGAACTCGGCATTACAAGACCTAAAGCCTGTGTAGATCGGGCAGCTAGACTTCTTGCATTTATATTGGGATGATATCCTAAATAGTCCATTGCATCCCTGACCTTTTTTTTCGTGGAGTCACTAATTCGCGGATTATTTGCAATGACCCTCGAGACTGTTGATGGAGCAACCCCAGCTAATTTTGCTACATCTTTAATTGTAACTGTCATGCTACCCTCCCCTTTTCATAAGTTAGTATTCTAGATAGATGCTTGAAATATCGCAGTTCCCTTTTGTTCATCTAAATCTATTTCTATTTTCTTTTCATTAAATATTACTTCTATTTCCTCCGTCACACCATGAAGGTGGAACTCAAGCGTTCTCCAGCTTGGTTGATAAACACTGTGTAAATCTTCCATGTTTATTGTAATCGTTTTACTATGGAAATGACAGCGAAATTCCTTCATTAAGTAAGCACCATTCTCATATTCAAATGTCTTTCCGTCATCATCATAAAGTCTATATTTACTAGAACCATTTTCCGTTTTATAAATATGGATTTCCATCTTTTCCAATGATTCAGAAGTGTTCCTTATATACTTGCCATGGGAAAGGATTGATCCCTCTTTTACAAAAATCGGTAATGTGTCAAGGGAAGCCTCTGCCATTATGTGAGCATTCCCTTCATAAAGTTTATTTGTCCAGTAATCATACCAATTTCCTTCTGGCAAATAGACAATACGATGATTGGTAGTAGGGCTCAAAATCGGTGCAATAATAACATTTTCGCCAATTAAAAATTGGTCGGAAAGATTAAAGGTGTTAGGGTCATTTGGATATTCCATCAATAAAGGTCTCATAACTGGTATGCCTGTTTCACTCGCCTTATAGAATAAGGTATATAAATGCGGCAGCCATTTATACCTTAATTGAATATACTTCTTCACCACATTCTCGATCGTTTCTCCGAACGACCATGGCTCCTGTCTGACGGTATCAAGTCCGCTGTGATTTCGAAAATATGGTGTAAAAGCGCCGAACTGTGTCCAACGGGCAAGCAATTCTCCAGTTGCATCATGAGCAAATCCGCCAACATCCGGTCCTGTAAACGGTACACCGGAAATTCCAAGGTTCATGCACATTGGCAATGCCATCGCCAAATGCTCCCAAAAACTACGGTTATCGCCAGTCCAAACTGCTCCATAACGTTGAACTCCTGCATATCCTGCTCTCGTTAGTAAGAATGGGCGATTTCCTTTATTTTGCTGCTTTAACGCATTATAAGTTGCTTCACCCATTAAAAGCCCGTACACATTATGCATTTCTCTATGGGTTTTGGGATTCCCGTCATTTCCGTGCATAACTTTAACATCCATCGTCTTTGTTTCATTAAATACCGCTGGTTCATTCATATCATTCCATATGCCTTCAATTCCTAAATCTGTATAGAAGCGGTGCTTCTCTCCCCACCATTCTCTTGTTTTAGTTTTAGTGAAATCAGGGAAGGCACTATTTCCAGGCCATACATCTCCGTGATAGATTGCTCCGTCCATATATTTGCAAAAATGATTACCATATATCCCCTCTTGATAGGTTTGGTATTCAGGATCCTCTTTCACCCCTGGATCCACTATTGGGACAACTTTAATACCTGCTTTTTTCAAATCAGAAATAAGTTGTTTTGGATTCGGAAAACGTTCTAAATCAAATGTAAACACACGATATCCATCCATGTAGTGGATATCAAGATAGATGGCATCAACAGGAATGCCCTTTTCCATAAAGGTTGCTGCTAATTCACGAACCTCTTGCTCTGTTTCATAGCTATAACGGGATTGATGATAACCAAGCGCCCATTTAGGCGGTATCGGCATTCTTCCTGTTAAAGTTGTATATTGTTCCAGTACATCTTTTGGGGTTGGGCCCGCTAAGACAAAATAATCGATTTGTCCCCCTTCTGCCCAAAAGGAATAGCAATCCTGTTCACTCTTCATATCAAACACGGTTTTATACGTATTATCGAAAAAGATTCCATGTGCATTCCCATCACGAAGCGTCATGAAGTATGGAATAGACTCATATAACGCATCAATTTCCGGATTATGCGGGGCATATACATCACTGTTCCACATTGTCATCTTTTCTCCACGCTTATCTAGAAAGCTTGTTTTTTCCCCAAATCCATAGAAATGATCATTTTCTTGCATATCCTTAAAACATATAACTTCCTTTTGCTCATTGAAGCCCATTCCACGTTCGCTTTCTCCAACCAGCAGTCTGTCGTCTATTGAAAACACATTGATTCGGAGCGGTGATTTTTGGATCATCATTTTAAGATTGTTGCTCGTAATATAAAGATGATCACGCTCCTCTTGAACCTGAAAGAAAACATCTCTAGGACCTGTGATTAAAGCAAAGCTGCTTGTCATTATTGGTTTTTGAAAAGGATTCATGACAACCCGAATGATATCCTCTCTGTAAAGGACAATATTTACATACCCTTGCTCACATTTTATTTCTATGAAACTCCCATTTTGTTCATATGCTTCAAACGAACCGATGTCTCGGTATGGAGTATCCTTTAATTGTTTCTTATTTCCTGGATGGATGGCAAAGCTGGTATCCTGCATGGTGTATACCTCCTATTTTCGTAAAGCTATTTTCAAAGAGGTTATTTCTATTGAAAAATGCGTTTTTCTAATTAATTTCTAAAAATATAAAATGGTTTACCCTTTTGTTCCCCCGGCAGTTAAACCAGAAATGAGATATTTCTGCAGGGATAAAAATAAGATAGAAATAGGAATTGCGATGAGCACAGCACCTGCAGCAAATGTTGTAAATTCATTTCCGAATTGTTTCGCCACTAATTGGTAAAGCCCAACAGCAAGGGTATATTTATCTTCTGACCGCAATAAAACGCCTGCAATAATAAAATCCGTAAAGGGAGAAATAAAGCTGAACAAGGCGATAACGGCCAAAATAGGCTTGGCAAGCGGCAAAATTATTTGCCAGAAGATCCTGAAGTGGCCAGCACCATCCATTCTTGCAGATTCATCTAATTCCTTAGGAATCGTATCAAAATACCCCTTCGCCAACCATGTGTTCATAGGAAGAAGTCCACCTACATAGAACAAAATGAGCCCAATATGTTTATCAATTAAATGTGTTTCTAATGCTAAGACATAAATCGCAATAAGGGCAGCGAAGTTTGGAATCATTTGCAAAATCAAAAAGGTCATTAAGCTGTATTTTCTTCCTTTGAAACGGTATCTAGAGAAGGAATATCCCATTAGGGCTATCATGAAAACGGCTAAAACCATCGTGAAAAAACAAATTTTTAACGTATTCCAATACCAAAGTAAATATTGGCTCTTATCCAAATCAAATAATTCTTTGTAATGCGAAAAGGTGGCATTCTTTGGAATAATCGAAGATCCAGATAAACTATCTCCGGGATTTAAGGAAGATCCAACAATCCACAAGATAGGGTAAATAATCATGACCGCAACTATCGCCAAAATAATATAGGTTAAAGTTAAACGAATGAATTTTTGTTTTTTTATACTCATTTACATCATATCCTCTTCTTGGAATGATTTCGTTCTTCTAAACTGCCAAATCGCTACACTAATAACAATGATCGATAGAATCAGTGTAATAGCAGCTGCTTTCGCATATTGCTTCGTTTCAAGTGTTAAATTGTAAATCCATGAAATTAATATATCTGTGCCGCCGGCTGTCTGGCCCGGAACCGCTGGACCACCGCCGTTAAATAAATAGATAATATTAAAGTTATTAAAATTAAATGTATATTGAGTGATCAGAATCGGAGCGATAGAAAATAATATCATCGGCAACGTAATTCTTTTAAATTGCTGCCAAATAGTCGCACCATCCACGGTTGCAGCTTCATACAATTCGCCTGGAATCGATTGTAATACTCCTGTTACCATTGCAAAGATAAAAGGGAAACCGAGCCAGGACTGGATCATAATTAAGGCAACTTTCGTCCAGAATGGATTTGTTAGCCATGGAATTGGGTCAATACCGAAAAATGCTAAAATATCGTTATTAATGGTTCCAAAAGTATCATTAAACATCCCGGCAAATACAAGTATCGAAACAAATGCCGGAACAGCCCAAGGTAAAATTAAAATCGTTCGAAAAAGTTTCTTGAATTTTAAATCCTTTTGGTTTACAAGAACCGCTAAAAATATTCCGATAGCGATTTGAAAGGTTGTTGCAACAAATGTCCAAATGACAGTCCATGAAAAAACATCAATAAATGTAGATCTCCAAATATTTAACTTTACGATATCTGTAAAGTTTTTAAAGCCAACCCAATCTACTAACTTTGCAGGCGGAGAATGATATAAATCATAATTAGTAAATGCTAACAAAACCACAAACAATATTGGAAAAATAACTACAAAGATTAATAGAAACATACCTGGAGATAAAATTAAATAAGGAAACCCTTTATCTACTACATTGCGATACTGCTGACGTAAGGTAGTTAACTGGATACCATGATCCCTCTTTTTCCCGTTATGAAAAGCATCATAAAAATTAAAGGCATATAGACCTAATCCAAATACGACAACAATAAGTGCTAGGATTCCTTCGATTAATAAAAAGATGGAATTATCTCTAGGCACCTCTACTCCTAAAGTCACAATTCCCCATAACCCCATGTTTAAAAGATCCTTAAAAACTACAATGAATGAAAAAGAAAGAATGAATAAAATAATTCCTTTAATATATTGTCGATTATAAATTTGACCAAACCCCGGGATTATAGACAAAGCTACAGCAGATTTCTGATGTTTTGATTGACTTACTTCCATTTCCATGTACAAACCCGCTCCCCTTTCTTCATAATATGTAAGTGAAACATTAGCATCTAGAGGTTCATACCAACCCTCAAAAGAGCTTTACATGCAAACCTCCTTTTGGGGTCTTTTGTTGCCATTTAATTAAAGAACGACTAAGTGCCCTATATGTTTTTTTATGGAGCATTGATTTAAAAATTTGAAGCAGCGCCTCAAGAAAGAGGCACCGCTTTACCACTCATTTATCCTTATTTTGTTGAAGCTATTTTCTCATTAATGGTTTTTACAGCATCATCAAGTGATTTCTTAGCATCTTGCTTGTTTGTTGCAATTAATTGAAGAGAAGTAGCCATTGGTTCCCAAACTTGACCCATTTCCGGTATGTTTGGCATTGGAACCCCACGTTCAGATTGAACTGCAACAGCATTTGCACCTTCATTATCTTTTATAATCGAGTCTTCCATTAAAGATTTAACAGGAGGGATCTCCCCAGTTTTTTCATAACGAATTTTTGCATTTTCAGGATTTGCCAGCCATTCTACTAGCTTTGTAGCCCACTCTTTGTTCTTAGAGAAGGCAGATACTTGCCAGCCTTTAACACCTACAAATGTTTTTGGATATTCGCCATTCGATAATTTAGGCAGTGGTGCAACACCAAAATCAATTTTTGCATTTTGCAGACCTTGGAATGCCCATGGACCATCCATTTCAGATGCCACTTTTCCATCATTCATAAGCCCGTCTTTTGCAGAACCGCCACTTTTGCCAACGATTCCTTTCGGAAATAATCCTTCTTTATACCATTTTCCAATATATTCAGCACCAGTAAGTGCTCCATCGTTGTTTAAACCAATGTCCTTAGCATCTAATGTACCGCCATTGTTTTTAAATACATATCCACCATTACCAGCCATAATTGCGTTAGCAAAGTAGAAGTTATCCCAAAGTGCTAAAAATCCATATTTCCCACCCTTTGTAAAATCTTTAGCAAATGTATACAGTTCATCAAAGGTTTCAGGAGCTTTTTTCATGTACTTTTTGTTATAAATAAATACTGGTGTTTCTGTAGCTTTTGGTAATCCGTATAATTTTCCATTATAAGTTTCTGCTTGAATAGAAGATTCTGTGTAAAGGTCAAGAACGGACTGGTCCACTTTAATCGGCGCAAGAAGGCCTTGTGTTGCTAATGCCCCAAGCTGATCGTGTGGAAGAGTCAAAACGTCTGGACCTGTTCCTGCTTGACCATCAAGCGGTAGCTGCTTTTGCATTTCATCCGCCATGCCAAGCTCCTTGTACTCTACTTTAATACCATATTTTTCTTCAAAACTTTTAATTGCAGGCTCTAATGCTACGCCTCTTTTTTTATCTTCCCAAACAAGTAATTTTTCAGGTTTCTTAGTATCCTCTGCTTTCTTTCCTCCATCAGATGCACTGCCGCTGCTCGAATCCTTTGGCCCACATGCTGCCAGCATTCCAACCATAAGTGCAAGAGTAAACACTAATGCTAAAAACTTCTTCAAAGTAATTTCCCCCTTGTTTTTAAAAATAGAAAACTATGAAAACGTTTGCACTATTATTATATATTCAGACATTTAGAAAAAGCAACCGTTTGCACAAAAAATTTTTTTATGATATTTTTACCTAAAAATACGATAAAAATTTTCTAGATTGGGAGGTTCAAAGATGCAATTGGAGGCAATCTACCACCGTCCAAAAAACAATTTTGCTTACGCTTATAACGAAAAAACGCTGCATATTCAATTACGGGTAAAGAAAAACGATGTGGAGAAAGTAAGGCTTTTATATGGGGATCCTTATCACTGGAATAAGGATGGCTGGATTTTTTCTTATAAAGATATGACATTTAGCGGAAATGACGGGTTATTTGATTATTGGTTTGTGGAAGTTTCACCAGAGTTCAGGCGAATGCGGTATGGTTTCGAACTTACAAATGATGATGAATCCATTATTTATACGGAAAAGGGATTCTTTACAGAAGCCCCATGTGATGATGTAGCATATTATTTCTGCTTTCCTTTTTTACATCAAGCGGATATTTTTCGTGCACCCGAATGGGTAAAAGATACGGTTTGGTATCAAATCTTTCCGGAAAGATTTGCAAATGGTAATCCTTCTATTAATCCTAAAAATACGCTTCCTTGGGGAAGTACAGAGCCTTTAAGGGATAACTTCTTTGGTGGTGATTTTGAAGGAATTATCCAGCATATCGATCATTTAGTGGATTTAGGTGTTACCGGTATATACTTTACTCCTATATTTAAAGCGTTTTCGAATCATAAATACGATACCATTGATTATATGGAAATTGATCCACAGTTTGGTGACAAAAAGACATTTAAGCGATTGGTAGACATTTGTCACCAACATGGCATAAGAGTCATGTTGGATGCGGTTTTTAATCATAGTGGTTTTTATTTTGGTCCGTTTCAGGATGTATTGGAAAATCAAGAGAAATCTAAATATAAAGATTGGTTCCATCTGAGGGAATTCCCTGTGAAAACAACTCCTGTTCCCAATTATGATACCTTTGCCTTTACGGAACAGATGCCCAAGTTAAATACAGAAAATGAGGAAGTAAAAAAATACTTATTGGATGTTGCAAAATATTGGATAGAAGAATTCGATATTGACGGCTGGCGACTGGACGTGGCGAATGAGGTAGATCATGCATTTTGGCGTGAATTTAGAAAAACAGTAAAAAGCATAAAACCAGATGCCTATATTCTCGGGGAAATTTGGCATGATTCCATGCCTTGGCTGCAAGGTGATCAATTTGATGCTGTGATGAACTATCCTTTTACACAAGGTGCACTTGACTTTTTTGCTAAAGGAAAAATCAGTGCAGAGGAATTTAAGAATGTTATTACAAACGTTCTCCATTCCTATCCGAAAAATGTAAATGAGGTGGCGTTTAATCTCCTTGGCAGTCATGATACACCAAGAATCTTGACACTTGCAGATGGAAATAAGAACCGAATCAAGCTCCTATTATTATTTCAATTATCTTTCATCGGGACACCATGTATATACTATGGAGATGAAATCGGCATGACAGGCGGACAGGACCCTGGCTGCCGAAAATGTATGATTTGGGATCAAGAGAAACAGGATCAGGAACTTTTCACATTTGTAAAACATCTTATTCAACTGCGTAAACAGTATCCTGTTTTTTGCAATGATGGAGAGTTTCGTTTTTTAGAGGCTGATAGAAATAAAAATTATCTTGTATACCAAAAACAGTCAAAAGACGAAACATTACTATTTATGCTTAATAATAGTGATAAAGAAGTGGAGATACCGTTTGTTAATGGCATTCGAACCGCACTTGATTTATGGAATAATTGTCAGGTGGAGATTGAAGATGAAATGGATCTTCCTCCATTTGGGTTTGCTATTTGGAAAATCAAATAAGATGTTGAATTTTCATGTTTACGGCGGTAATATTATGATATATTTTCCATAATAAGGAGTTCCACATGTTAAAAAAGAGAAAGAAAAATAAGGAGTCCTTTTTCAAAAGTATATTAGTAGAAATCATTGGGGAAATCATTGGGAATATCCTGACCGCTATTCCGAGAATGCTGTTTCATTTTTTTAAACATATTTTTTAAAAGCAACCGGGGGCAATAAACCCCGGTTGTTTTATTGACATTTTCCTCTACTTTTAAGAAGCAGAAAAAGAATTTCACCTTGTATGAAGCATCAAGATAAATAAAAGTATATCTAGCACTAGATGAACCGCAGCGGTTGGTCAATGTAAGTGAATATTACTTAATTTTGTGCAACTTATGCTTAAGGATTAATTTGGATATCATCATTTAATACAGTTTCATAGTTTCTGATTTCATGTTCTGATCACAATTTCGAATACGAGTTCCCACTCTATTGTTACCGTTTCCTTCGTCTGACCACATTTTCGGGCACGATTCCCCCACTATTGTTACCGTTTCCCACACCTTACCACGATTTCGGGCACGATTCTCTCTCTATTGTTACCGTATCCTTTGCCTATCCACGATTTTGGGCATTATTCCTGTCTCGACTTATTATCTCCTAGAGAAAAAAGCGATCGGGTCCTCCCAATCGCCTTTCTTTCATTTTTATTTTTTCATTCCTGTATAAATAAGAATCGCATCACGCAAAAATTCCGCTGCACCTGATTGTACTTTGTTATAATAAGCTGCAAATCGTTCATCATCCACATACATCTGCGCTAGCCCTGCATGTGCTTCTTTACTGTAACTTGCCCAAGTGTACCCTAACCATTTACGATGTAATTCCGCAGTTTTCTGTGCTAAATCACTTGCAGGATCTCCGGTCGCCATTGCTTCCTTTAAAGTCACAAGAACTTCCTCACCCAATTTTTCCAATTCTGCATATTGTTCTTTTGTTAGTCCTTTGATTTTTTGATTGGATTGGTCAATTGTCTCATCCCCATACTTGGCTCTAATTTCCGCTCCATATTTCTCTTCATTTTCTTCAATCATTTTTTGCTTAAAGCCTTCAAATTTTTCTTTGTCTGACATGGTTATTCTCCCTTCTGTGACAGCTATTGTTTTATCTACATTGGAAATTAATTGATCTAGTTGCGCACGCTTTGCCAGAAGCTTTTCGCGGTGTTCCTTCAATGCATTGGTGCGGTCAAATGACGGATCAGTCATAATATTTTTGATATTTTCCAAACTGACTCCTAATTCTCTATAGAAAAGAATCTGCTGGAGACGATCAACCTCTCGAGGACCATAGATCCGATATCCGGATGAATTGATTCTTGCCGGCTTAAGAATCCCAATTTCATCGTAATATCTCAAAGTTCTCGTACTGATTCCGGCCAATTTCCCTAGTTTTTGCACTGTGTACTCCACGTGTTATCCCTCCTGACAACATCAATATACACCTTTACGTAACGTTAATGTAAATAGGTTTGATGAAAAAAGTTATTTAAATGAAAATCATTGCGTTATTCTTAATATCGAAAATTCCAAATAGTATATAATTACCTTATCATCAAAGGAATTGGGAGGAATTAAGTTGAAGCATGACATTAATGAAATGGAGATACACCGCCAGTATAAGGACGAAATTTTTCAGAAGTTAAAAAGTGAACCTTATGCCCAGTTTTTAGGAATTGAATTAATAGAAATGGGTGAAGGAATGGCAGTTGCAGAGCTGGATGTAGCAGACCATATGGTAAATGCCCATGGAACCGTGCATGGAGCCATTATTTTCGCCATTGCTGATTTTGTGTTTGCTGTTGCCTGCAATTCTTACGGAAAAACATCAGTGGGGCTTTCCACTACCGTTAATTTTATGGCACCAGGTAAGAAAGGCTCCCGGTTAAAAGCAACTGCCATGGAAGAAAAACGAAACCACCGAACCGCTTGGTATAACATAAAAGTCGAAAGTGACGGGGAATTGATTGCTACGATGGAAGCATTAGCTTATCGTAAAGATCATTATTTTGTTCCGGTTAAAGAAGAAAGCTAAGACTTTTGGAAGAAAAATCAATTGACTAGATGATTAAATAGGCCTATTATTATACTTTGTGTATGTAATACGTGGTTCGAAACCATCCCACGATAAAAAACTAAGGGAGAGAATTTCATATGAAAGTTAAAACGCTTGTAGGGAACGGAATTGTCGCTGCCCTTTACATTGCTGTTTCGGTTTTTATTGTGCCATTTGGATTTACGAATATTCAATTTCGTGTTTCTGAAATGTTTAATCATTTAGTTGTATTTAATAAGAAGTTCATCTATGGTGTTTTATTAGGTGTATTTCTTACGAATCTATTTTTATCACCAATGCGGGCCTATGATCTTGTTTTCGGATTTGGCCAATCGATTATATCATTACTGATTACGATCATTGTTAGCCGCTTTATCAAAAATATTTGGACCCGTATGATCGTGAATACGATTGTATTTACCATTACCATGTTCTTGATTGCAATCGAGCTCCATTTAGCCTTTCATTTGCCATTTTTATTTACTTGGCTTACAACAGCAATTGGAGAATTTGTTGTAATGGCAATCGGTGCACCAATTATGTATCTACTAAACCAACGCATACACTTTGAAAAGAGAGTTTAATATATGGTGTCAAGCACCAAAATAAAAATCGGCAGCCAAAAGCTGTCGATTTTTTTACATATTCTGAGTTGCTGGAACGACATCCAAGCTTTTCTTTCTTCCGAATAATAACGTGTACACAATTAGTAAGGCAACTAAACAGAAGATGGAAAAACCATAGATGAAATGATAACCCGTATATGAAGCTAATAATCCTAACCCCGTGGATCCGATTGCCATCCCCAAGTCCATAGAGGAGAAATACATAGCATTTGCCGTTCCTTGCTTATCCTTCGTTACGATGCTGACTGCAATTGCTTGAAGGGTAGGTGTTACGGTTCCGTATGCAATCCCGTAGAATAATCCTGCTAAAAGCAATGTCCATGAGCTATGTGTGATTGCTAATAGGAATAATCCGATAATACCGCACACAGTGGAAGGATAAATAATTAGTTTATGGCCAAACGTGTCAAACAAACGTCCGGATATCGGACGTGCAACTACCATAACAATTGCCATCACTAAGAAAAATAATGAAACTGACCCACTAATATTCTCTTCCTTGCCAAGCTCCCTTAAAAAGCTAATAACGCCCCCTAAAGTAATCGTAAAAAAGGCTGTTAAAATACATGGAATAAAGGCTGTCTTATCAAATGCGTATTTTTTGAATGCGCCTTTTTCCATCTTTTTAGGAGCTGCTGCAGATTGCGGCTTCTTAATAGTAAAGCTGAGAATCAATGTAATAACCGCTAATAAAGCAGAAATAATCAATAATAGATTAAAAGAAAAATATTGGAGAACTGCAAGACCAAGCATCGGTCCCATACTTGTTCCCACACTCGTTGCTAAACCGTAATATCCAATACCTTCCCCAAGCTTTTTCTTCGGAATAATATTCGTTGCCATAGTGGCAAGAATCGTAGACATAATCCCGAAGCCAATCCCATGAAAAATTCTTAAAAGGATTAAAAAGGAAATCGATTCCTGGCCATAGCTTAATCCTACGGTAATGGCAACAAAGGCAAAGGAAAAAATACTCATCATCTTAATATTGATCTGATGTATTAAGGATCCGATGAATGGGCGTGTGCAAATTGCGGCCAACATGAAGACAGTGGTCATTAGACCCCCTTCAGTCGGATTGTCTTTTACTTCCGTAATAAAAGCCGGAAATCCTGCTGTAAGTAATTGCAGACATAGGAAAAATAAAAAAGCCATTATCACAATGGCGACAAACTGTTTTGTCCACAACCTAGATGAATCATTCATTGGTAAAATTCCTTCTTTCTAGTTGTTTTCTTGCTCTAGTAGTGTATCGATATTCTTTTCAAGTGAAAGCAATACTTCTTGATAAACCGCAAGCGATTTTTCGTCGATACAGTTGATTATTTTGGTAAAAATATCCTCCAAATATGGAGCAACTTTCTTCGTAAGATCCATTCCGCTTTCCGTAATCGCAATAAGGTACGAGCGGCGGTCTGTGGGATTTGCGATCCTCTTAACAAAATCATGCTTCTCAAGCAAATCAAGGATTTTAGTGAGTGTTGCTTGATCCTTATCTGCAAGCTCAGATAATTCCTTTTGAGAGATTCGGTCCGACTCACTTAATGTCCTTAACACACTCCATTGTTCGGTTGTAATATTGAACGGTTTTAGATAAAGGTTCAATATTCGACTCATTTTTTTACTAGTACGAACAGAAGCTGATCCAATTGACTTATCCATTGATATCACCATAGAGAGAGTCTCCTTTATGAGCATATAATTTATTATATAATAACATAATATATGTGTAAATATAATTTGTATACAAATTAATTAGTATATGACACCACTATTGAAGTTTCCATTTCGTATAGAATATACGTTGTTGAGTCATCATAGGTTTATGAAATTATTGTATGTGGTAAACGTTGCTGCATGAATGGAGCATCTCATTAAATTGGAGGAAAAAAATGAAATACGTTATTGCTATCATTGGCTTGCTGGTCGTTTTAGGATTAGCCTTACTAGCAAGCAACAACAAGAAACAAGTTCGCTACCGGCCTATTATTCTGATGATTGTCATTCAAATCATCTTAGCGGCACTTTTGCTTAATACTGAATTTGGGTTATTTTTCATTAAGTGGATCGCTAATATTTTTGTGAAGCTGCTCGATTATGCTCAACAAGGCATTTCGTTTGTGTTTGGAGGAATCGCCAATAAAGGGGAATCTCCTTTCTTTTTAAATGTTTTACTGCCGATTGTATTTATATCTGTATTAATTGGGATTTTCCAATACTTGCGTATCCTTCCTCTCATTATGAGGGGGATTGGATTTGTGTTGAGTAAAGTAAATGGGATGGGAAAATTGGAATCGTATAATGCAGTTGCTTCCTTAATGGTTGGGCAATCAGAAGTGTTCATTACGGTAAAAAAACAATTAAGCCATTTGCCCGCACACCGATTATATACCCTGTGCGCCTCGGCGATGTCAACGGTATCCATGTCTATCGTTGGAGCGTATATGACGATGATTCAGCCAAAATATGTCGTGACCGCACTCATCCTAAATTTATTTGGAGGATTTATTATTTCATCCATCATCAATCCTTATAGGGTCGACAGCAAAGAAGATATCTTGGAAATTCAAGAAGAAGAAAAGCAGAGTTTTTTCGAGATGCTTGGCGAATATATTTTAGATGGATTTAAGGTTGCTATTATTGTTGGAGCAATGTTGATTGGATTTGTAGCCTTAATGGCGGCGATTAATAATGTTTTTAGTTTGATTTTTGGCATATCCTTCCAGCAAATTCTGGGCTATATTTTCTCACCATTTGCTTTTTTAATGGGGATCCCCGGATCAGAGATGGTGAAAGCTGGTGGAATTATGGCTACAAAGCTTGTTACAAATGAATTTGTCGCTATGATAGATTTAACAAAAATTCAGGCAAGTTTTAGCCCAAGATCCTTAGGAATTATCTCTGTCTTTCTCGTTTCCTTTGCGAACTTCTCTTCTATCGGAATCATAGCAGGTGCAGTAAAAGGATTGAGCGAGAAACAAGGAAATACCGTCGCACGATTCGGGTTAAAATTGCTGTATGGGGCTACTTTGGTTAGTGTTTTGTCAGCTATTATTGTTAGTTTTGTCTTATAAGTATCAGAAAAACACCTGCCTTTCATCAAAGACAGGTGTTTCCTATGTTAAATGGTTCGCATCACATGCATTAAATATTCTTTTCGATTTAATGGATTATAATCTACCCGCTTTCTTGTCGGATAATCATTCGCCATTTTTTTATATCCAAAAGGCTTTGTCATTAAAATACCTTCACCTTCTGTAAAAGAATTCAGACCTCTCTTAAACTTTTCCGTTACAGCCATAGGCAAGGTTCCCTTTAAGATAAACATCTCTTCGCTAGCAATGGGTTCCTCAAATTCTGCTTGAAGAGCCGATAATTTAAACATTGCTGTACTGATGCTGCCAACCGGGACCGTTAATTCAAATTCATTCATAGGTTCATATACATTTGTACCTGCATTTTTCAATGCCTCCATTAAGACAAGAGGGACTAAATTTCTGAAATCAGCCGCTGTAGTGACAGGACTTGCATATCCTGAATGAGTGAGTGTAATAATGATATCGGTGACTTCCCACCCGTATAAACCTTGTTGTAAAACCTCATATACCGTATCTTCTATTGCTTTATGGAATGACAGCGGCAAAGATCCTAATTCAACCTCTAGCTGATAGGTCACGCCGCTTCCAGTATTTCCTGGTTCAATTCGAAATCCGACCGTTGCGTAAAATGGGTTACCTGGAGCTCCCATTATTTCGTAAGCTAAACCAGTGCCTTTTGGTTTTTCGATACATACAATTCGGGTTTCTGAAAATGAAACTTCCAAATGGTAATGTTCCTTTAAAGTATTCTCTACCACTTCTTTTTGGACTTCTCCAAACAGCCGAATATAAAGTTCATGATGAAAATCATCTTTTATCACTTGTATGAGCGGATCTTCTTCGGCAAGGTATTGAAGAGCTTGGTATAGCTGATGACTTTTTTCCTTATGGATTGCTTCAATTCGCGTCTCCAGCTGTGGACTTACGAATCGAATGTCTACAATGTGATCGGACCACTCTCCAACAACATCTCCAATTCTGATATTTCTTAGTCCCCATACTTTGCCAAAATCCCCAGCAACAACTTTTTGAGATTGAACACAGCTTCCTTCCTGAAAGAGCTGAAGTTTTTTAATTTTATCCGAATATGTCTCGATTTCCCCTTCCAACTTTTTACGATTTATATTCACATAGTCCCTGACATTCAAGCTTCCAGAATACACCCGTACATAAGCTATTTTTTCTCCGGATGGTTCTCGTTCTATTTTAAATACCACCCCGGATAAAGGTGTATCACCCCCGCCATGATTAGCCGGAAACATATCAGCGACACCTTCAAGTAACTCCTGTACTCCAATACCTGTCATGGCTGATCCAAAAAAGACAGGATATAGCTTTGCTTCTCTTACTTGTTTCCTCAATGCACCAAAGACCATACTTTCCGATATTTTTTCTCCGTTAACATATGATTCAAGCATGACATCATCATTCATGGCAACTATTTCGATCATTTCCTCAAGAAAATCCTTCTCAAAACGCTTTGCAACTATTTGCGCTTCTTTCGTTCCTATATTTTCAACAGTGTATAAAGGAATAATATTCTCCGTTAGCTTTCCCTTTATTTTCTCGAGTAAAGAAGCAGATTGTGCTCCCTTACGATCAATTTTATTGATAAATAGAATGGTCGGGATTTCAAGTTTCTTTAAAATGGACATCAGGATTTTCGTTTGTGCTTGTATCCCTTCAACGGCAGAAATGACCAAAATGGCTCCATCTAAAACAGAGAAGGAACGCTCGACCTCTGCAATAAAGTCCGCATGTCCTGGTGTATCAATTAGATTCACTTTTTTATCCTTCAACATAAAGGAAACGACCGATGCTTTAATCGTAATGCCTCTTCTTTTTTCCAATTCTAATGTGTCTGTTTGGGTATTTCCTTCGTCGACTTTGCCTATTTCGTCGATGACATTAGTTTCAAATAAGATTCGTTCAGTCAAACTCGTCTTTCCAGCGTCTACATGCGCTACAATTCCAATATTTATTATGTTCATGTATGAATATCCTCATTTCATTTCTCATTGTCATTTCCTCTTTTCGTTTGTTAAATTTCCGCACGATAATCACTCCAATCGTTTTATTATTTTCATTATATCGATTTGGAAAAAG
>Ga0224736_1066_pt1 | contig 25903 bp, 22 predicted proteins | sample IA12soil_MG_GH6A_FD_161628 | JGI IMG/M metagenome (GOLD analysis project Ga0224736, IMG submission 161628) | Enriched cells from agricultural soil in Iowa, United States - IA12soil_MG_GH6A(-) | ecosystem: Environmental > Terrestrial > Soil > Agricultural land | place: USA: Iowa | collected 2017-05-08
CCCTTTATTTAATCTGGTATATCAAATAGTTCCCATTCTATATACCTTTTTCCTTTCGATTATTGATTTAACCTGGCCGTTAACGGAACAATGAGCTTTCTGTCATTTAGAGACCATTTTGGTTATCGTTAGTTATCTTTTTGGGATTTTGAATAAAAAGCTTGATGTGTTGAGGATTTTTTTGAAATGGATTTTACTTTAAGAAAATACACCCATAAACAGGTTGTCATTCTCTTCTAATATATTTTATTGTCTAACTCATGTTCAAAAGTCAAAACTTCTTTAGCAGGATCGTAGGATTCACCGTAAAACTGTGTATCTTTACAGGATGGATTAAATCATATTTGTTACATAATGCTTAAAATATGTGGCTTGTCATTTTACTATTTTTCCGAAATAAAAAATCCAAACCTTACATTAACGGGTTTACTTATGAGGTGCAATAAGGTAAATCAAATAGCAAATCACATAAACTTCACAGCATAATTCACATTCAAAATGGCTTAGAGATGCAAATATCTTAAAGCCTTTTTTTCTCGTAAGTTGTACAAGTCATTAATTGCTAAAGCGTGTTGATAAATAAGCGGAGAAATTTCTCCTAATGAGGAAATAGCACTGAAAATAGCCTAAATAGACGGAAAGATTCCGACTATTGACTCGAAAAAGGTGAAAATAAGTAATTTTTGCTTTGCTTAATCGGAAAATTTCCGCTTATATACCCCGAACTGAGTTCTCTTCTGCGGTTTAACCGGAAAATCTCCGCTTATTTTTACGATCACTGGTTACTCCATTAGGGATAAGACTTCTTATGTTTCAAAAATACCAGTGTTGCGGAGAGCCTTCGGGGTGCTAAGGGCTAAGGCATCTGCTGGTTCTGTCTTATATCCTTAAGGTGTCTACGTGCCCTCCAATAATCTCCGTAATCGCAGCATAATCCACGTTTCAAATCACCAAAAATTAACACACCCTCCAATAATTATTTCCTATCCTGTGATTAACTAAGTGAATTAGGAAACGGTAAGCAATTAAAATTCACCCAAAATGTTGATAAACCACATAGCAAAACGCACTGTGAAGTCAAGTGCGTTTTGCTATGTGGTTTATAATGTTTGCATCTCTAAAGTAAACCCGTTAACCTTACATACGGCTTAGATTTTAAATTTTTCTCATATCGATTTTTTAAGTGTCTGAACAGAATAATGAAACATCTCCACTAGATCGTCAATCATATCCTCCGTTATAATCCGTGAAAAATGGATGATGATTGCTTCCTCCACACCGTTTAAAGAGGAGTATATTTTTCTTTCTTCATAAATATGTTCAGGACCCCAGTGTGCTTTAATCCTGTCGATATACTTTTTGCCGGTATCGTTCCAATTAAATGAAATATTTACAAATGCACCAATTTGCTTCTGATCTCCTTTTTGTAAAATCTCTGCAGCCAATTGGTTTAGTTTTGCCTCCAGTGATAATTTCGCTAAAATAGCGGAGGATTGTTTTAAACTAAAAGTTATTTCGTACTTTCTTGTAAGGGTTGCTAAATCGACCATGTCTTTTCTATCTACTACCTTAATTTGTCCTTCCAAATCTAAATCATATGCAGTACCTTCTATCACGACTTTCATATTTTCGTATGCAGTAGGATCAAACAATTTTTTCCCTCCGTTCTTCTATAGTTTCTCCCAAAAATACTTAGATTACTTTGACAATTATAATCCGACATCTTATTATATATATTTATGAGATCAAATTAATAGAGTAAGAAGGTAATAGTTTTGGAAGGACAGAAAATTAGGAAGGCACAGCGTAATCTATATACCTTTCTTGTAAGTAAAATGTTGACATCACTGGGGTTTGGTGTTTTTAACTTTGGCATTAGCCTCTATATTTTATCTGCAACAGGATCAGCTCTAAGTTTTGCCACGAATATTATGTTTAATGTGTTGCCACGTGCACTTGCTGCACCTTTGGCTGGATATGTGGCTGACCGTTTTCCGAAAAAACGAATTGTAATCATGAGTATGGCAGGAATAACGTTATCAGTAGCTGCTTTAATTGTTTATACACTGATTTTTGGTATGTCGGTTCCGGCTATTTATACGATTATAACCATATTTTCCATCATTGGTGCTTTTAATGGTGTTGCATTTTCGAGCTCGATCCCGAATTTAGTGGGGAAAGAACGTTTGCAAAAGGCATTGTCCTTTAACCAAGTATCCTATTCCATTGGTGGAATCGGCGGACCAGCAATCGGCGGGATGATGTTCGGCTTTGTTTCGATGAAAGTTTTCTTAATCTCCATGATGATTGCTTACCTTATTGCCCTTTGCTTGGAAGCAACGATGGATTTCGAATTATTTGAAGTGAGAGTGAAAAAGAAACAAGAATCAGTTACGCAAAGCATGACGGAAGGCTTTCGTTATTTACGGACAAAGCCATTAGTTCAAACCTTATTGATGACAACACTTTGGATTAATTTTTTTTCTTCGGCCGTAAGTGTCGGTCTGGTATTCGTCCTAGTTCAAAAGCTCTCGATTCCTTCATCACAAGTAGGCTTTATCGAAGGAGCAGGCGCAATGGGAATGCTAATTGCTTCCTTATATTTATCTCTACATAATGATTTAAAAAACCCTCTTACTTTTGTGAGGCGCTCCTCGTTTAGTATGTGCGGAATGGTTGCTTGCATTTCTTTACCTTTATTTTTAGCATTTAACGGTTTCTATTCCTTTATTTTTTATATGGCTGTGATGTTTTTATTTTCCGCACTGAGTGTAGGTGCAAACACACCGATGGGAGTAGTCATTCAACGTTCCATAGACGATGAATACCGCGGCCGCGTGTTTGGTATTATTGAAACACTATCTGTTGGAATGGGACCGATTGGATCACTGATTTTTGGCACATTATTTGATAAGGTCGATGCGAAGGTAATTTTCCTTTGTGCGGGATTCGTTTTATTGATGCTTATTGCGTGGTTATTGAGGTGGAGTAAAATTGGGGTTTCGGAAAAATTCGTTCATGTTTCGGATGGAAGAATTTAAGAAAACATTATAAATGTATTATTGGAAATGTCCTTGATCGTGTATGATCAAGGATATTTTGTTTGAGTACCCATTCCATTTTGTCCTTCATAAACCAGATGAAGGACACCTTGTTTCCCTTTTTATCCCCGATTGTCCTTCATAAACCAGATGAAGGACACCTTGTTTCCCTTTTTATCCCCGATTGTCCTTCATAAACCTGATGAAGGACACCAGGTTCCCTTTTCACCCCCCCCGACTGGCCTTCATCAACCGGATGAAGGACATTTTGTTTCCTTTATTAATCCCGATTGTCCTTCATGAGCCTGATGAAGGACACCACGTTTCATTTTTTAACTCCGATTGTCCTTCATGAACCAGATGTAGAGGCATAGGTATAATTGCACAGAATACACTAGATAAAATAACTGTAAAAATTTTATGATTCCTTCTAATTATGATAAACTCCTTAAAAATTGGCGTAATAAGATGAATTTCCTTAATCTAAAAATAGAATATTGCTTCAAACTGATATACTTAATAGTAAGTCGAGGAAAATGGATATTGAAATTCAGAATTCTTATGGAAAAATCTGAAACATTTTGTTTTCAAGGAGGGGAAAACATGGATTACATTTCACCGAAAGATGCGGTGTTAAAGATAAAACGTTGGCCTAAAGATACTATAGCGGCAGGTCGTCGTCATACTATTGGGCTTAAATCGGACGGCACGGTGACGGCGGTGGGTAATACTAAATTTGGCGAATGTGATGTAAGCGACTGGCGTAATATTGTAGCGGTCGCTGCTGGTAATGTTCATATGGCTACGAACACGGGTAATGCTCATACCATCGGGCTTAAATCGGACGGTACAGTGGTGGCGGTGGGTTGGAATAAGCATAATCAATGCGATGTAAAAGACTGGCTCGATATTGTAGCGGTTGCGGCGGGTTGGCGTCGTACCATTGGGCTTAAATCGGATGGCACGGTAATAGCTGTGGGTCGAAATAATGATGGTGAATGCAATGTCAGCGGCTGGCGTGATATTGCAGCGGTCGCGGCGGGTGACTGGCATACCATCGGTCTTAAATTGGACGGTACGGTGACTGCTGTAGGTAATAATCGGTATGACCAAAGCAATGTAAGTGGCTGGCACGATATTGTGGCGATTGCAGCCGGTTACCTTCATACCGCTGGACTTACATCGGATGGCGCAGTGGTGGCGGTAGGTCGAAATAATCAAGGCCAGTGTGATGTAAGCGATTGGCGCGATATTGTGGAGATAGCGGTGGGTAGTAGTCATACCGTTGGCCTTAAATCGGACGGTACGGTAATGGCTGTGGGTTGGAATGAACATGGTCAATGCAATGTACGTAACTGGTGTGATATTGTGGCGGTTGCGGCGGGTTGCGCTCATACCATCGGTCTTAAATCGGACGGCACGGTGGTGGCGGTGGGTTGGAATAATGAAGGACAATGCAATGTAAGCGGTTGGCGTAACATCCAACTGCCTGGAAATTAGTTTTTGATGTGTTAAGTAACAATAGGACCGATTACGGAATAATATTTCTTCCATAAAAATTTTTCCAGTTCCATAACGTGGGTTGCCATCTGCAAGTATCGATGAATAACCTAGCTGCATTTTCATACTATATGACGAAGATGTTGGTACCGTAGCCTCAATAGAAAGGCAATTGTAATTTGTGATGAAAATTTACTAATACAGCATGAGCTTTATTCATTGCATCTTCATACAATCACCATTGAAACACAATGGTAAGTAAGCCCAAGAATTGCAAAAAGGGCAGCTAGGATAATGATCGTTTCTTCTTTATCTGGCTTTTTAAATAAGCATTTTCCTGACGCTACCCTTATATGCAGAACACTTGCTGCATTTTCAGCCTATCTCCCCAACCTTAAACTTTTCCAAACAACTTTTACAAATACACGTCTTCCTCCATTGTTCTGGAGGAACAAGATCAAATATCGCGTTTGGAAAAGTTTCTTCTGTACACCAGCATTTTTTGGAACTTGAATTTTTTGAATTACAGCATTGATTGCTGTTGCCGCAAAGCGGGCAGATTTCAATCTCTTCAAGAATATTATTGACTTTGTGCATTTTTGTCCACCCCTAAACTCGAACAGATAATATCATTATACATAAGAAATAAAAAATATAGCCTCCCTTATTCGAAAGAGAGACTACATTTTTTATCAAACAGCTTCTGAAACAATACCGCTAACAGTTTCATTTTCACTGCTCTTCGATTTTCCTTTTTTAAGACTAAGCATTACTGCGAAAGATAGACAATAAAGGGCTGCAAGATAAGTCATCGCAACGGACATATTTGCATGTTGTAAGATATACCCTACCAAAATTGGTGAAAACCCACCAAGCGCTCTACCGAAGTTAAAGATGGAGTTTGTCGCAGTGCTTCGTATATCTACATGATAATATCTACTAATAAGAGCTCCGTAGCCAGCAAACATTCCATTTGAAAAGAAACCTACGATTGCACCGCCAATTAGGATTCCTACACTTCCACTTGCAAAAGAATACATGAAAACGGCGGCAGCAGAGGCAAGAAGGAAGATTCCATAGGAAAGCTTTAACCCGATTCGGTCAATGATTTGACCAAATGTCAGCATCCCCGCAATCATTCCAACAGCTGTACTGATTGTCCATAGTGCTGAGCTTGAAACGGATAGACCTTGTGATTTTTGCAGCATAGATGGCAGCCAAATCATTAAGCCGTTATAACCAGCAATCTGCACAGTAGCCATAATCGCTAAAGTGATTGTTGTAAAAGCAGTTCTTGGAGAATTAAATAATTGAATCAATTTCCCTTGTTTTTTCACCGCTGGCTTTTCCTTTTGTACCGCTAACCATTCCGGTGATTCATTCAAGTTTCTTCTTACGATAAAGGCAAAGATTACCGGGATTATTCCGACAAAAAACAACCCTCTCCACCCAAACATTGGGAGGATCATCGCACTAAGAAGTGCAGCAAGTATAACTCCGAACTGCGCTCCGATACTAACATAAGAGGATGCTCTCCCCTGCTTATTCTTTGGCCATGCTTCCGCCACTAATGCCATCCCGATTCCGTATTCTCCGCCGGCGCCTAATCCGGCGATAAATCGAAACACATACACTTGCTCAATATTTGCAGCTAATCCTGTTAGTGCAGTACCGATAGCAAACAAAAAGATAGTATACGTAAAAATCTTCACCCTGCCAAATTTATCTGCTAAGATCCCGAAAATCGTTCCTCCTACTAACATTCCAATATTTGTAATGGAAGAAATAAGTCCTCCTGTCGCTAAACTAATATGGAAATTTGCAACGATTAATGACATGGCAAAAGAGATAAACATAATATCCATGCCCTCTAGTGTTAAACCTGCTACAGAAGCTACAACTGTTTTATTGCGATAATTCATTTTTCTTTCTCCTTTCAAGCCTCACAGGACTTTATTTAAAAGAGTTCAAATAATAATAAATGCCCTTCCATCCAAGAGGACAAAAGGGCATGAACATACAAAAAAAGTAATCATTAAGTTGCCGCCCTTTTTGGCCTCACAGGACCAGATTAAAGGTAATATATTTGTTAATAATCATAGCATGATAGATTTCATCTTTCAACATGTTATTTTCTAATAGCAACTGTAAATGAATTATTTCCAAATAGTTTTTGATTCGTTATAATAAGTAAGTATGTATAAAATTTAGCGATTAAAAAGCTGAACGAAAGGCTTTTACAAATAGATTAAAAAATTAGAGGAGGAACATTTATTGACTGTTACTAATGAAAAAACGTTTGTCACAGAAATTAATCATTTGGATGAAAAAGGATCGGGACAAGCTGTGGTTTGGCGGGAAAATGAGCTAGGAAATCCAAAAAAATTAAAGCTAACGATCCCACAAACATTGCCAGGTGAAAAGGTCCGTGTAACGGTCGACCAACCTGAGCGAAGAAGAAGAAAAGCAATGCCAGACGAAATCCTAGAAGCACATCCAGAACGACTACAACCAGCATGTCCGCATTTTGACCTTTGTGGCGGTTGTGTTTGGCAGCATTGGCAATATTCTGGACAGCTGCAACAAAAAACAAATCATGTTAAACATGCAGTCGAAGCACAAGGATTTGATCCCAAACTCGTTCGTGAAACGATTGGAATGGACGATCCTTGGAGATACCGAAATAAAATGGAATTTACTTTCGCACCAGATGGTTCATTAGGCTTGCATGAGCAAGGTAACTTCCGGAAAATTATTTCTCTTGAAACTTGTTTAATTTCGGGTAAGGAAATGGTCGAAGCAGCTATGGAAATAGCGGACTGGGTAAAAGCATATCAATTAAAAGGGTATGATAAAGACGCCCATGAAGGTTTACTCCGCCATTTAATGGTACGTCAGTCCTTTGCTACTGGTGAAATGATGCTTGCACTGTTTGCTACGGAAGCTCCTGACGGTGATCTTGAGGAAGCCGTTCAAGATTTAAAAGATCGGATTGAACGCAAATTTTCGCAAGTAAAAAGCTTATTGTGGCTTGAAAATACAGATTGGGCGGACCGTACTCAATCAGAAAAAAGTCATGTGTTGGCAGGTCGGGATTTTATTTATGATGAAATGGCTGGATACCGATATCGTCTTTGGTTCGATACATTCTTCCAAACAAACCCTACTCAAGCACAAAAATTAGTAGAAATTGCATTAGAAATGGGTCAACCGAAAAAAACAGAAAAAATGATAGACCTATTCTGTGGTGTGGGTACCTTCTCACTGCCATTTGCAAGCCGAGTTGCTGAACTGGCTGGGATTGAGATTGTGGAAACTTCCATCGAATCTGCGAAACGTAATGCACAAGACAACGAAATTACCAACACCTACTTTTTAGCAAAAGATGCAAGAATGGGAATTGATCAGGTTCTTGAAAGCTTCGGTCACCCTGAACTGCTAATGCTTGACCCTCCTCGCTCTGGTGCAGGTGGTAAAGTCATGAGAAAAATTGGCCGTTCCAAGCCGGAACGTATTGTCTATGTATCTTGTAATCCAGATACATTTGCTACGGATATTAAAGAACTTGAACCATTTGGTTATACACTGAAAGCAGTGCAACCGGTAGATTTATTTCCGCATACGGTACATGTGGAATGTGTTGCGTTGCTTGTTAGAAATGAAGATTAAATTCATGGATAATGCAGTAAGCCCCTTGTTCAAAATCATAGAATAAGGGGCTTATTTTTGCATTAATGTAGTTTGATTTTTATTTGAAGCTTTCGGAGTTATCTGGTGAAGGTACTTTTTATAGGTCTGGATGAGAAAACATCACGATTTGATTATTTGATTCTGAGATACATGCCTTGTGAACAAGTCGCTTAAATAATGTATTTAGAAATATTTCTATAAAAATAGTTATAGTACAAAGAAAACCTGGTACGGCGGATGTATAAACTTTTGTCTCTGATTACTTACTCAAGTAACTAAAAACTTCAAAAAAAAAAGCCCTCTTTTTTCAATCGAAAATAAAGGGCAATCATCTATTTATTTAAACCAAATCGTCTTTTCTTCAGCCGGTACCCGCTCCGCTTTTATATGAAAATCCTGCTTCGGATAGCCGACATATACAAGTCCTACAATTTTATCGTTTTCCTCTAAGTGAAGATATTTATTCAATTCAGGTTCGTATGCAATATCACCTGTTCTCGCGATGGTTGCTAAACCTTTTTCTGTTGCAAGCAGCAATAAGTTTTGCATTGCGCAACCAGCTGCAACGATTTCTTCTATTTCCGGAACCTTACCAGTTGGACTAACCGCCATAATAATAATCACAGGTGCTCTTAAAGGCCCTTTTCTTGCTTTTTCAATCTTTTTCTGCGCCTCTTCTTCACCTAGCCCCTTCGTTTTCTCTTCCATGATTCTGGCCATTTCATTCCCTAATTTTACACGGCCTTCCCCTTTTACAACCCGAAATTTCCACGGTTCTGTCTTTTTATGGTTAGGTGCCCAAGTTGCAGCTTCCAGTAACTCATTGATCACTTCGTCTGGCACATCTTTTTCCTCTACAGCACCGATGGAGCGACGCGATTTGATTAAATCCATTAATTCCATGTGTCATCTTCTCCTTTGCAAAAAACAAACATAACTTGAGTATAGGATATGGAAAATAATTCTTCAAATGTTTTGTAATTCTTTTAAGATATATTCATATGCACATTTCTTGACTTCTCCCTGCCTATTTTCCCCAACATGAAAGGCAAATAGTGATTAATAATATATACAGCAGGCACTAAGACAAATGCAGCGGTAAAAGTATACAGTAATCCTTTTATTACAGGGATATCGACTAAATCCACGTTATCTAACACATATTTTTGCATCACTAAACTGATTAAAAAGAAAATAATCTTCTGATGCAGTGCTAAATAGATGATTGAATTTTTTCCGATATACTGGAGTGCCTGACTTCTCTTTATTCGCTTAATTCCTATCATAAAAGCGCCTATTCCTGAAAACGCAGCCATGTAAAATAATAGGATATTCCCTAAACTGCTATTGTAGAAGTCGATCCTATCTCCAGTTAAAACATAATTGAAATATCCTGCAGCGGTATTAACCAACAAGAAAAAAATAAATGTTTTAAAATTAATAAACCGCTCTAATTTCTCACGATATTCCTTATAGAAGTAACCAATACCATAAAATCCAACACTGATCATCGCCACATCGATACTCCAAGGCAATGGTTGTCCGCCCATTTTATTGTAAATACATCCGATAACAGATAATAAAATTAACAAGAAGCTTATCTTCTTATTTGTTCGCCCAATTTTTGAAATCAAATAAAAGAATAATTCGGTGCAAAATAAACAAGCTACAAACCATAACGCACCGCTATGAACTGTCCAATTCGATTTTCTTATATCGATAAAAGTTCCAATCAATGGAGTGAATAAATTATCATGATAATCTACTTTTCCATAATAATAGACAACTAAAAACCATAAGTAAGCTACCAATGAGAAACAAAGATATGGAAGGACTAATGATTTTGTCCTTTTTATTAAAAACACCTTTAAATTAGGGTATTTTTCTATTTTGAATAAATAACCTGATAAAAAGAAAAACAGTGGCATATGGAAGGTATAAATATACGTTTTAAGATATTCCGGGATGTCCGCATGCCCCATCATAACAAGGAGCATCCCCAATCCTTTTCCAGCATCTAACCAATCAAGTCTTTTCTTCATCGAAATCCCCTCTCTTCTACTAATTGTGATTTGAGGTTGATGATCATGCGAAGTCAACTGAATCCTTCGGTGATCAATCGGATAAATAAAATATACTATTTTACACTTAAATAAAACTTAAGAAGGAATGATTCCCCTTAACGAGCTTGATTTAATAAATGTATTGAGTCCTTTATCATGTAAATAATAATTTTATCCGGTTATATACAAGTTCGTTGCGGAAATAAAATATATAAGGGGGCTATGAACATTGAAAAATATACTTAACAAAGGTGTAACATTAGGGTTGGGGCTAGCGATAACAAGGAAAGAACAGGCACAGAAACTCGTAGATGAGATGGTGAAAAAAGGAGAACTAAGCAGGGACGAGTCAGTAGAATTTGTTGAAAAACTATTTCAAAAGGGTATAGAAACACAAATGCAGCTAGATCAATTGATTACGAAAAAAGCGCAAGAACTGGTGGCAAAATTAAATGTAGCAACCAAAGAGGATATCAGGCGATTGGAACAGCGCATAGACCAGATTGACCAAAAAATAAACCCGGCCGAATAATAGTAATACACTGGTTGCCTGCGATAAAGGAGTGAATTCCTATTTTAGAAAAAAGAGTTCGTCACCTCGGGCGTTACCGAGATATTGTTGCTGCCTTTACCCGCAATGGTTTCGGTTTTCTTGTCAAGGATCTAGGGCTTTTTGAAGTACTTGCCTTACCGAAACGCTTATTTATAGATGGTCATCAGCAGATGAATTCCAAGTCCATCGGGGAACGTGTCCGACTAATATTGGAGGAATTAGGCCCAACGTTTATTAAAATGGGGCAGATTGCTAGTACCCGGCCAGATATAATACCTGAAGAAATTCTTAAAGAGCTGGAAAAATTACAGGATCATGTCCCACCCTTTCCATTTGAAGAAGTGGAGCGCATTGTCCAAGAGGAACTCGGCAGTACAATCGACACTTTGTTTAAAGAATTCCAGGAAGTTCCCATTGCAGCTGCTTCCATCGGACAAGTTCATTTTGCAGTATTGAAGTCGAATGAACGTGTAGCAGTCAAAATCCAACGGCCTAATATTAGTAAAATAATCCAAACGGACTTAGAAATTTTGCAGGACTTGGTACAGTTAGCTTCGCAACGATTAGAATGGGCTTCACGATATCAGCTTCCTGAAATTGTGGAAGAGTTCTCAAAATCACTTCGAGAGGAATTGAACTACACGATTGAGGCTCGTAACACAGAGAGAGTTTCGAAACAATTTGAAAAAGACTCAAACATCCATATTCCAAATGTATACTGGGATTTATCCACTCAAAAAATATTGACGTTGGAATTTGCAGAAGGCATTAAGCTAAATGATATGCGGAAGCTGGATGAATTAGGATATAATCGCAAAATCCTAGCGGAACGATTTGTCCACTCCATCTTCCAGCAAATTCTTATAGAAGGATTTTTCCATGGTGATCCCCACCCTGGTAATATATTGGCCGGGCCCGGAGAAGTCATTGTATTTTTGGATTTTGGTATGGTCGGACGGCTCACTTTAGAAATGAAAACCTATATTGCCGCCCTCATTATTGCGATGATGCGCAAAAATACAAATGGTGTGATAAAAGCAATCACCAAGATGGGGTTAATTCCAGATGATATCGATATGCAGAAATTAACGAAGGATGTAGATGAGTTAAAAGAAAAATATTTGGATGTCCCTTTAAGTCAGGTAAGCCTTGGAGAGTCCATAAACGATCTGTTTTCCATTGCATTTAAACATCATATTCAGATTCCTGCGGATCTGACTTTATTAGGCAAAACCCTGCTTACAATGGAAGGTACGGTGGAAATGCTGGATCCTGAGCTCAGCATTATGAATATAGCCGAACCATTCGGGCGCAAACTTCTTAAGGAGCGACTTCACCCGAAAAAGGTAGCGGAAAATGCGGCTAGTTATTTATTTGAATATGGAGAAATCCTTTCCCAACTACCAATGCATATTCAAGAATTAACCTCCACAATCAAAAAAGGTAAATTACGAATGGAGATTACGGTTCCCGAGCTTGAGCAGTTTTTAAAAAAGCTGGACCGAATCAGCAGCCGCTTGTCATTCAGTATTATTTTACTTTCATTTAGTATCATTATGGTTGGACTTATTATTGGATCTGCATTAAGTAACCAATCGACGCTGTTATGGAATATCCCAGCACAAGAAATTGGCTTTACTATAGCTGTTTTAATGTTATTATGGTTACTATTCTCCATTTTTAGGTCGGGAAAAAAATAGAGTGTCAGGCACCAAAATGGATAGTGCCTGACAACCTTTATTTTTTATTAAAGCCCTGCTTTTCAACGAAATCTTTCATATAAGTTCTAGTAGGCACTTTAAATTTCACTGCCATTTGAGAAGTCCACGTATCATCCCTTTTTCCATTTGTTCGCTCCATATAATATTGTTGAATCGTTTTATTATAATCCTCTAGTTGTTTTTTCAATACAGCAGCGTCAGATTGATATTCATCCTCATGATAAATATGTTCAAATGGTAACCGCGGTTTTTGCGATGATTGATTCAATGGATAGCCAATTGTCATCCCAAACAACGGGATGACGAACTTTGGAATATTAAGTACTTTTGATACTTCTTCCAGGTTGTTGCGAAGTCCCCCGATATAGCAGATTCCTAGTCCTAATGCTTCTGCTGCCAATGCGGCATTTTGCGCAGCTAAAGCAGCATCGATGATCGCAACCATAAAAGTTTCAGTTGTTTCTAATGCTGGATAAATATCCACCTTTTCCATTTCCGCAATAAGTTCATGACGGTGAAGATCCGCACAAAAAACTAGGAGATGTCCATTATTTTCAACATGCTGATTACCAGAGCATTCAGCAAGCTTCTTCTTTTTCTCTTTATCCTTTACCCCAATAATCGTATAGGCTTGAACAAAGCTTGAGGTTGCTGCAGATTGAGCACTTTCCACAATAGCCTTTATTTGTTCATCCGTTAAACGACGATCCTCAAAATGACGGATAGAACGATGATTTTGGATTAAGTCGATGAATTGATTCAACACCCTTCACTCCTATTAAAAATATTTTTTTATTTCTCTCAATTAAAAAAGAATATTTTTATTGTACAAATTTTAATATACCTATCGCTCTTTTTAAAATCAATTTAATGAACTCCTAGGAAGGGAAGGATTTTAATAAATTAATGGTTTTGTTTTAGGGAAAAAACTGCAACTAAATATATGAAAATTCTCAAAATCTATTACTTCTGAAACCAATTATGGGTGTTGTCCGTATAAGAATTATGGAGGTGATACAATGGTGTTTCCATCAAGGAAAGATGTATGGATGGGAATTGTGGTTTGGACTACAATTGTATTTTTTCTGTGGGTTTTATATCGTTCAATATTTGTTCAACTTGATTTATTGGGCATCATCGCAATGGTTGTATTAATTTACTTTTTGGGAATGATTTGGTTCAACACTTGTTATAAAATAGAAAACAATAATCTTAAAGTATCATTTGGACCATTTAAAAAGTCTATTGATATAAAAGAAATCACATCAATACGGAAAACAAAAAATATCTTTACCGCACCATCCCTTTCCTTTAATCGCATTGAAATATATTACGGAAAGTATGGGTCAATTCAAATTTCCCCTATAGACCTACAAGCATTTATAAGTGAGTTACGAAAAGAGAACCCCAACATTCAACTTAATAATAAATTCAATAAATATCTATGAGTCTGTCCCCTTTATATAGGGTCTTTTTTATACACTTTAAAACATTTCAACGTTGCATAATTGGATTTTCGAATCGCTGAAATAAGCATTTGTTTCGACTTGATTTTCATTTAGCTTTCTCATAGCTCTGTACTCTCCTACCATTTAAGGATCTTGATAGGATTTAAGTGTAGTGTAAATTATGCTTAACCTCATTCTAAATTTAAGACGGGGTTAAAATACACTTTATTTCTTGACTTTTTAAACACAAAAAATGCTTGAGTTTAAAATTTTCTAAAAAATAGGAGGATTGTAAGGTATGTTATAGAATAATTTAAATTGTTACACCTTATTAATTTCGAGGGGAGGTGAAAAGATATGGGTAATTTACTATGGTGGCTGCTTCGTTAATTGCTGTTTCTGTTGGTATAACGGAATCAGATACAACGACAATTAGAAGAAGTAAGATTTTTTTCCGTCTTTTACAGTTTTAGAAGCAAAAACTCCCCAAAACCGCCGATATTATGGTGCTTTTGAGGAGTTATTTATTTTTTTTGTATATAGAAATGGAGTCACTCTTTTATCTCTTTAGCCTTATGTTAATATCCAATACTTTTAAAAATTCGGAAGGCATCCTCAGACATATTTTTTATGGAGATTTCTCTGCCTTCAAAATTCACCTGTGCAATAGTTGCAAAACTAATCTTTAGAACCAGTGCCTCGAAGATTGTTATTATAGGCACCTCCCTTCTTGCCGTGACATGATCACAAGACAAGAACGAAAAGGTGCCACCTAGCAATTTTTATACAAAAAAGCATATGTTACTATGCTTATTATCTCCCTTCCACCACTTCTTTTAATATTTCATAAGACCGCTTCTGTTTATCTGCATCATAAATATACGATACTGCCATAATTTCATTTACGTTGAAATAACTTTGGAAATTCGTTAACTGTTGACGAATACTCTCTTTGCTCCCCATGAAAGACATTCTGGACATAGATTCCGCCATTTCGGCTTCCATCGGCGTCCAAAGATGATCCATCGTATCCACAGGCGGTTGCAGTTTTAGTCTAGATCCTCTTACGACATTTAGGAAAAATTGTTTCATAGTAGTGGATAAATTCTTTGCTTCTTCATCTGTTTCAGCTGCAATTACATTTAAGCATACCATCATATATGGTTTATCTAGATATTGCGACGGCTTAAATTCCATACGATAAATTGAAATCGCCTCTTCCATATATCTTGGAGCAAAATGGGACGCAAATACATATGGCAATCCTAATCGCGCTGCTAAATGAGCGGAATCCGTAGAAGAACCTAATACATAAATAGGAATATTCGTACCTACTCCGGGATAAGCTTTTACACTGCCCTGCTCTTCTTCTGGTCCGAAATAAGTTAAAAGTGATTGAATATCATCAGGAAATGTATACACGGAATCAACCTGTGAGCGTCTTAAAGCACTTGCTGTTTCCATATCTGTACCAGGAGCGCGGCCAAGCCCTAAATCCACACGACCAGGATATATAGTAGCCATTGTCCCGAATTGCTCTGCCACAACTAATGGTGAATGATTTGGCAGCATAACCCCGCCAGAGCCTACTTTAATTTTGCTGGTATGTTCTAATGTATGTTTTATTAAAATCGATGTCGCTGAACTGACAAGCGTTGATGTATTATGATGTTCTGCAATCCAGTATCGTGTATAACCCATCTTTTCCACTGCTTGAGCAAGGTCTACCATAGAGTCAATTGCCTCTTTTGTAGTCTGCCCTTCTCGGATTGGAGCTAAATTTAATACGGATACAGGTATATGAATATTTGTCATCCTCTATTTTCCTTTCAAATTGTAGATTAATACTATAGTAACAATTGGCAATCATAAAACCAACTTATTTGCTTGGGATTGTATACAATAGGAACAAACCGAATTAATGCAAAATAGACATGAAATATTGATTCATCCGAGAAGAATCCTTTTGACTTTCTTTTTCTTTGAAATGTCCTTTTGATATCTCTATAAGTACAAATATTGACTGGACAACGATTGAAAAAAATTAATTGAAAAAGACTGTCAAAATGACAGTCCGAATTTACTAATTACAATCGTTCACTTCCCCTTTTTTTCTTTTGATCCTTGTATGGAAACATTTTTCGGTCTTTTTGGATATGATGCTTTGTTCGAGTCATCAAGACCAGTAAGATTATTTCTTTGATCTAACACCTCGCCTGTATACTCAAAAGAATTTCCTTTTTCCATTCTATTCACCTCCAATGAATAGGATGGTTTATTCAGGTGCCTTTTTATACTCAGCAATCACTCTTTTAAATAATTAAAAATGCACTCTCCGATTTGAGCCATTGTTTGTTTAGCAAGCTTATCCTCTACATCCTTTGAAAGTACAACTATATTCATCGTTCGCCTGCCGACATATAAAACCCCGATATCATGACGAATACCTGTTACCCAGCCAGTTTTATTCGCAAATTCCCATTCCTGCTTCGTTCCGATAATATTAGATTCAGTTTCAGGAAATTTGTATGGTAAACAGTCACGGAACTGTTGTTTTTTCATAATATCAATCATTTGTTCGCATGCATATTGGGAAATGATCATACCTGAAGTTAACTTTTTAAGAAGGACTGCCATATCCCTTGCTGTGATCATATTTCTGCCATTTGTTTTAACCGGAACAGTATTAAGCTTATTGTAAAAGCAACTATTCTTCATTCCAATCTCCGCAATCATTTCTTGTATTTTTTTAACCCCAACTAAGTCTATTAATACATTCGTAGCCGTATTATCACTTTGAATAATCATGAGCGTGAGATAATCATAGATGGTAAGACGGATTCCAGGTGTCAAATGTTGAAGAACACCTCCTTCAACTAAATCTTCCCTTTTTAAGACAATTGTATCGCTTAACTTAAAAAGCCCCTCATCAAATGCCGAAAAAACGGCAGCCATGATCGGTACCTTAATAATACTAGCTGCATAAAATACTTCATTTTCATTCCATGACCAAGTTTCATTCTTATCCAGATCCTCCAGATAAATTCCCCATGTTCCACCTGTAGTATTCATAAATGCTTGGATTTCTTTTATCAACTTCTCCAACACCCCATCCCCCTTACTAATATTAAAATTAATACTCCTTTCTATTATTTAACCAATTATCTATTTGTGTCATCGTCTTTCCTATTGATTCATGTATAACATATGTATCCTCTCCAAAATCATATGGTGTTTCTCCTTTATTAATAATGCATAGAGGTACACCCTTTTTTCTGTATTGCGGAAAGATGGAGAAAGGTGCGACAAGTAGACTTGTTCCTAACACTAAAACAAAATCTGCTTCATTCATGTATTGAATAATTGTATTTATCCCTTTCGTTGAAAACCAATTACCGGTATCCCCAAATAAAACAACATCCGGTTTAATATATCGATACTCTTTATCTTTCGAATGACAGTAATTACACACATAAAAATCTTCCATTGTTTCTATGCGACGAACCATTTCCTCTGTGACATACTTTTTCCCACAGTTTAAACATGTAGCAGTCTTCATCGTCCCATGAAATTCAATGACATTTTTACTCCCTGCTTTTTGATGGAGGCCATCAATATTCTGAGTAATAATCGTGGCAATTTTTCCTTCGTGTTCCCACTTAGCCAGAATTTCATGCCCTTTATTAGGAAGAGCATTCGGATGATAGAGATTTTCTACCGCAAATTGATAAAACTCTATTGGATGCTGATAAAAATAGTCAAGGGAAAGAATGTATTCAGGTGCCAAAGAGTAAATTCCGGTCCTGGAACGAAAATCCTTGATTCCAGATTCTGTACTAATCCCTGCTCCTGTTAAAACCACTATCTTCCTTGCATCTCGAATAAAATTGGTACAAGTATCTAGCATGTTGGAATTCATGTAAATAACCACTCCTGAATGTATCGTATTCCTTATTTATAATATGACTTTCAATAGGACAAAAATCAAAATTTCGAGCCATCGTTGTATAAATAAAAAATATCATCGTATGTCATAAACGGACACAGATTCACTAGCGTTGCAAATGTATCCACAGCCCATTTTACTTTAATGAAATGTACTTTTTTCTTAACAAAATTCATATCAAACAACTAGATGAAAATAAAAAAATCTCCTATTGTAGAAGGTGAGCCAACGTTATCCGTTACTTCTACAAAAAGGAGATTTTTCAATGGATAACTTAAGTATATCAAACCATTCTGTATTCAGTAAATGTTTATCTTTATTACCATTTGATTCGTTCAAGCCTTACCTTCTTGATTGGGGTGTTAAGAAGTTGACAACAGCCAATCTTTTGAGGATTTGCGTAGCTGCGCAGTTAGGAAAATGGGAATCCTATACACAAATAGAAGAACAAATAAGGGCAAGAAATGATTCAAAAGAGTTGTTTGGTGTCTCTACTATTAGTGGCTCACAGATTTCACGCCGTGTGAATTCTTTACCTACCACATTGGCAGAAGAGTTATTTTTGACCGCTGTTAAGAAACTTCAGGAAGTGACAACTTTCAAAGGTGGTCATTCTATCTTCGGTAAGCTTCATGTGGTTGATGCATCCTGTCTTCACCTAGGGCCCACACTCGGGAAATGGGCTTACGTAACACACAATCGAAACCAAGTAAAGTTACATACTCGCTTAGTCGTTGCCTCTCCAGATGAAGCTTTTCCAGATAAGGTCATTCCCTCTACTGGAAATGTGGATGAACGAGAGGTTGTCATGGAGCTAGTTACTGACCCTGATGCAACCTACCTGTTTGATCGTGGTTATGTAGACTATACAAAAATCGACGAGTGGATAGACAATGGGATACTTTTCGCTATTCGAATCAACGATAATCACAAAACGACTTCAATGGAAACTTATAAGACCCATAGTGAAAAAGTGATAACTGACGCCAAGGTAATCCTAGGAAGTAAACCCATGAAAAATTCTGTTCGTTTAGTAGAGTTCAAGGATGAGGAAGGTCGTTTGTATAGAATTGCCACTAGTCGTTGGGACTTAAGTGCTGAAGAGGTTGCAGAGTTATACAGATGCCGCTGGGTAATTGAATTGTTTTTCAAATGGCTAAAACAACACTTGCGATTGGTAAAACTCCAAAGTACGAAGCCGCAAGGCATTTGGAATCAAATATTCTTCGCCATGACAGCTTATTGCCTTGCCTTATATGTTCGAATAGTTGAAGAAACCAAAAAAACTACTTGGAGAGTCTTGGAACTCCTTCGAATTTACTCAGAGAAAACCTGGGATACTTTCATGAGGGTTCTACACAGAAAGCCACAAAGGGCTTCGACGGGGCGAAAGAAAAGCGTTCAACCACGAAGCCCTGTGGAATTAGTTGATGGTGGTGTAGCTGTCGTCAAACCTGTTGGAGAAAAACGCTCTAAAACAGCAAAATACTTTATGTGACAACTTACAATTTTTGGATAACGTGGGCGAATTTATTGACCCCCCTCAAATTTTTTACTTCACGCAAGAATACTCACTGTAAAATTTATACTAATATGTTTATATAAGGAGTTTAGCCGATTTGTTCCAGCATCTTTTGTAAATCGCTGATTCTATTTGCAACGCTAGTGACACAGATTCCGTTATTTTGAACAAATGCCCCTAATTTATAGGCTTAGCGGACACAGGATCCGTTAATTACGAAAAAACACTTGGGATTCACTGTTTTTATACCGTATAACGGAACCTCTGTCCGCAAATATTTGAAAATAACCTATTTTGTCACATATAACGGTACTGAAGTCCTCCAAACTCATATTAAGCATCCAAATGTAATAAAAGACCAGATCATATGTGATTTGGCCCCCTTAACTATTGAAGAAACATCAAAAAAAAAGGAACGTATCCACATTCCTTTTTCCGGCTAATTTGTACTTTTTAATTTTTTTCTTTCCATATTTACAAGTGCAAGTAATCCGGCACCGATTAAACCAACAAATAAGTTTAGAGTTACAAGCTCAAAATGTCCCGTTGCTACACTATAAGCGGTTCCAAAGACGGAATAAAGAATCACCATAATGTAAAAACCGATCATCGCTTTAACCATAATAACCTCTCCCTTTTCCCTTTGTTGCAATAAGAAACTGTCATCGTTTTCTAAATTGTAACAAACAATTCACAAAATGTACATAAAAAATTTTCTTTTTGTACACAATTATTCATTGGTAGGGTTTATGCTCGAAAAATTTCTCGATGCGCCGGAATCCCAGCAATACTTTCTGTACTATAAATTGCGTTTAATATCGCATTTTCCATTACTTTTGCGGCCATTGGTCCAAGCAAATCAATCGAAACCTTTTTGTTTCCTGTAGCTAAAGTGAAAATCGTATCACCGTCATGCATAGTGTGTGCTGGATAAATCGTCCTCGCATAACCGTCCTGAGCCATTTGTGAAATCTTCGTCGCTTCCGCCTTCGTTAGTGCTGCATTTACGGCAATCACACCGATGGTTGTATTTGTACCAGCTTTGATCATCATTTCTTTATTTTGTTGGAGAAAATCCATAAAATCTACAACCTGATTCTTCTCACGACTATATGCACCTGCTACTATTTTCCCGTTGGAAGGATCGCGGATTTCCCCTAAAGGGTTCACAGCTACCACTGCCCCAATAACGATTTCCTCGTTCAAACGAATCGATGCAGTTCCCAGTCCGCCTTTCATGCAATGTTCAAAACCAAGGAATTTTCCGACAGTAGCACCGCAGCCTGCTCCAATATTCCCTGTTGGAAATGGTTTACTGCTAGCAATTTTTGCTGCCTCATATCCCATCTTTTTATCTGGCCTTATCTTTGGATTTCCGTTTGCTAAATCAAAAAGAATAGCAGCTGGCACAATGGGCACTTTTACTACACCGGTATCATGTCCGATATTTTTTTCTTCTAAGTATTGCATGACTCCGGAAGCTGTATCTAAACCGAAGGCACTCCCACCGCTCAACACAATACCGTGAACCTTATCGACTAAATTAATCGGACTTAATAAATCCGTTTCCCTGGTTCCTGGTGCAGATCCGCGAACATCTACACCCCCAGTTGCACCTTTTTCTGTTAAAATTACCGTACAGCCCGTCAATGCCTCCATATCTTGCATATTCCCTACTTTAATTCCAGGTACATCAATGATTTGTCCAGTTATCATCTCAATCACTCTTTTACTATTTATTTAAAAAAGGAGTACCACCAACATTTTGAGGTAACAACCATGTTAAGACAGTTTTTGGTAGTGTAAAAGCAGACACAAAACTACTGCCACAATTACCTTAAACTTTACTTTTTAAAAATTGATCAAAGTCATGGAAAATGGGCGTATTTAAATCAATCCCTCTTCCAGCGGCAATTCTGTAGGCTAATATTTGAAATGGAATAGACATGACAAGTGGGCAAAGGAGTTCATCGATATCTGTTCCAAGGGAAAGTGTTTTCTCTTCTTCTTCGTTGTTCCCACATTCAATAGTAAAACAATGATCTGTATAGCTCGAAAAATAATCTTTCAATTGTTTTGCCCGTTTGGAAAGAATGCTTTGGGTTTGTATAAAAAACAAACCATATTTATCGTTTACTTCCAAATAGGGGCCATGCATAAATGCTTCTAACTCAAATCCATGTGTAGGTACCCTTATGGTTTCAGTAAATTTTGTTTCACATTCTTTTGCTGTTCCTACGGCAGGCCCGTATCCAATTGCTGCAAAACGCGGAATAGAATGAAGCTCTTGGGCGTGTCTTTTGTAAAAATCCTCCGTCTTTTTAATAATTGATGGGATTCGATTGACTATCTCATAAAACTTTTTAATTTCCAACTCGGTCGTTTTTTCATTTATATGATGAAGCTTCTGTCCAGCGATTACACCCATTAACATCGACTTTAACATGGTAGCAGTGAATCCTTTTGTTACAAAACCTACTTTTTCAATGCCGCATCCAATATCAATGACCATGTCGGCATAATCGGTAATTGGACTATTCAAACGAGATGTTAAGACTGCAGTTGGTATTTCACTACTAGACTGAATTTTTTTTAAAGCTTCGATCGTTGAATGACTTTTTCCACTTTGTGACACTGCCAGCACAAAATCTGTATAGTCATTTACTTTTTCATAATGCGTAAAGTTAAATGGTTCTTTTATTTCTATAAATACACCTGCGATCTTTTCTATGTAATATTTTGCGCTTATAATTGCATTTGCACTAGAACCTGTAGCCAATATAAGCCAATTTTTTGGCTTCCTTGATTTAATGAAATTTTTGAAATCATGTAATTCTTGTTCGAATTGGTTTAACATCCTCAAACATGTTTGTTCCTGCTCATAAACATTCGTCATCATGGTTTCCATTCTATAATTACCTCCTGGTAAAAGTGAAAAATTATTCGCTATTATTCTGTAGCTGTAACTCTTTCCACTTCGACTCCTTCTTGCGAAATAGCAAAGATATCAAGACCAACAATAATAATAAAAACAAACAAGCATAGCTTGTTAAAATCCATAACGATGCAAAAGTATTGGTGTGATCCATTGTATACCCGAAGAAGGCTGGGAACACTGCACTGCCAATACCAGCAAATCCTGTTACCAAACTTGTTACAAAGCCTGTCATTCCTGGAAAGGTATGATTGGCAAAAACCATGGTAACGGAATAGATACCAGACATGGTCAGACCTATTAAAAATAGGATTGCGTAACAAATAATGATACTTCTCCATAAGGTAAAGCAGCCAAAAAAACAAATCGTTCCAACAATGCTCCATAATAGAAAACGATGATATGTCACTTTCTTCACTATCCACCCTGTTAAAGCTCTGCCAATCACCATTGCCAGCCAAAATATACTAACACTTAATGTGGCATAAGATACACCTACTTTAGAGTAGTTTATAAAAATGGATGGAAGAAAATTGTTTAGACTGGTTTCAATGCCATCGTAGATGAAAATCATTAATAAAAATAGACACAATAAGATCCATTTCAACTGACTAGTCATGATTCGTGGTGGGGCATTCTGCGCTTCAAGGTACTCTATTCGCTCTCTATCTATCAAAGGAACGGAAACACTTTGCCAAATAGACGCCACTAAAATACCTAGAATACTAGGTACAAGAAATGAATACCTCCATTCGGCTATGGCTATTAGAATACTAGAAATAATGGGCATACACAATGCCCCTAGTCCAAATGAAACCTCTGTACGACTCATCATCACTGCTCGTTTACCGACAAATACATCCATTATAATAGTAGCTACGATGATTTGTAGAATGGAAAGCAAAACTCCATTAAGAAGGTTCAATAAATAGACTACACCAATTGGTGGAACGAGCACCATCAGACATTGTACAATCGCAAGAAAAACGAAGGCTACAGAGATTACTTTTTTATAAGCATAATGTTTTGTCAGAAATGATGAAAAGACAACCCCAAGCAAGAAACCACCAGTTCCAAGGAAAACAAAAAAGCCGCCTTCTGTATATGATAGGTGATAGTGTTCTATTATTTGCGGCATAACCGATCCAAATACAACAAGGGCGTGACCACAAAGAAAATATGTCGTATACAATGACCATTTAAACTGTCTCAATCCGTATTCCTCCATGTTTTAACAACGGTGAATGATTAATCTCTTCTCCCAGGAGGTTACATCAAAAGCTATGCTGTGCTCTACATCCTTCCCGAGAGAAGATGGTACAATAGAACCTAAGTGGTTTCGTGTTTACTTTTCTTCTAATTCTATTTTATCAAGTGGAATGAACTTTGTTTTCTTCACAAATTTATAAATAAACCAAGCTAGAAGAAATAACGGAACACTAAGATACGTAGCCAGCATGCCCACCCAATCAATATGTCCAGAAAGAATGGACTCATAATTTTGTCCCAAAACGACTATAGCACATATAACGATGGTATATATCGGGCCCAAGGGAAACCATCTTGCCCGGTAAGGTAATGCGTCGAGTGAATAGCCCTTTGCGATATATGCTTTCCGAAAGCGATAATGGCAAACTCCAATAAAAATCCAGACGATGAATCCTGAAATGGCAGATGCATTTAGCAACCAGTAATAAACCTTCCCATCTCCAAATGTTGACGAGAAAAATACCAATACGCCAAAAAGGGTCGTGACAAGAAGTGACCAAATCGGTACACCACGTCGATCCACTTTCGCTAAAAATCTAGGTGCTTGCTTTAATTTTGCTAATGCAAAGAGCATACGAGTACCAACATAAAGAAATGAATTTCCAGCGGATAAAACGGAAGTTAGTATAACTGCATTCATAACTGATGCCGCAATGGCCAAACCAGCCTTTTCGAAAACAAGAGTAAACGGACTTACCAAGACGTCTTCACTAAGTAATCGATCACTGGTATATGGAATAAGTAAGCCAATTACTGCGATTGCAAGTACGTAGAATAATAGAATTCGCCAAAATATACTTCGAATCGCTTTTGGAACATCTCTTCTTGGGTTCTCACTCTCCCCTGCAGAGTTTCCTACTATTTCTGTTCCTTGAAAAGAATAGGCAGCCACCACAAAAACACCGAAAATTGCCAGAAAGCCCCCATGAAACGGTGCATCACCGACTGTAAAATTTTTAAAACCTACCGCTTCCCCACCCATTATGCCTAAAATCATTAGAAGACCGATAACAATGAAAATAATAACTGTCCCTACCTTAATGATGGAAAACCAATACTCGCTTTCGCCGAAACCTTTAACAGAAAGATAATTGATTAAAAAGATAAGTAAAAGAAATAATGCACTCCACAATATTGATGGGCTGTGTGGAAACCAAAATTTCATAATAAGTGTTGCCGCGGAAAGCTCTGCTGGCAAGGTTATTGCTGCACCATACCAAGCGATCCACCCCAAACCGAAGCCTAGAGAAGGGTCCACAAAGCGTGTTGCATACGTACTATAAGAACCACTCGTTGGCATAAATGCTGCCAGTTCTCCTAATGATGTCATAACGAAATAGATCATGGCACCTATAATAAGATACGCCAAGAGTGCTCCACCCGGACCTGCCGTATGAATCGTTGCACCACTTGCCAGAAATAAGCCTGTTCCAATTGCCCCGCCAATGGAGATCATCACCATATGACGTGACTTAAGTCCTTTCTTAAGCTCCCCTGTGGAAGATGTTTCTTCTGATGGAAGTGACTGAGCTGGTTTTACCATTACGCATTTCCCCTCACCTATTAATTTAATTTTTAAACGCGTATTTTAATCCATTTCGTATTACGGACACGATTAACTTCTTAAGTGATCATGCCCGTAAATGAATAATTCCCAGCAGTCTTATGTCCAGTATTTAGATGAAGCTGTGTATGTTTTAAATTAGTTTTTTACAAGATTATTAGTAAATTCAGGTTCTTTCTCTTTAATGACAACCCCGCGTTTTTCCATTTCTTTCATAAAAACATCCCCTGGAACGATTTGTTCTGGTGCAAAAACACCTGGTTTATCAATTAAGCCATTTCCAATCATTTGTGCGACAACCGAGATACTGTAAGCTGTTGAACGTGCCATTGCCGTGACTTTATTTTCTCTGTCAAAATAGGTGACCATTTCGTATTCAGCTACCGCATCGTTATTGTTTAATACACCCCCTAGGCGTACTCTCAATAAACAGACATCCTCTTTGTCGCGAAGATCAACGATTGGTTCTAATACCTTTAATAGTACTTCCGATGGATTTATTTTCTGGCCTTTATATTCAATTTCATAATCCTCACGTGTTAAGTTTAGATCCACTAATAGTTGAAACTTCTCAGCATGCCCCGGATACCGAATCGTTTTATAACTCAGATGTTTTACATCTGGAAAGGTTAATGGCAAGGTAGACGTCCC
>Ga0224736_1068_pt1 | contig 25222 bp, 18 predicted proteins | sample IA12soil_MG_GH6A_FD_161628 | JGI IMG/M metagenome (GOLD analysis project Ga0224736, IMG submission 161628) | Enriched cells from agricultural soil in Iowa, United States - IA12soil_MG_GH6A(-) | ecosystem: Environmental > Terrestrial > Soil > Agricultural land | place: USA: Iowa | collected 2017-05-08
ATATCATATTTTTTACATTATCACCAAGTGAATTAAGGATTGTCACACTCCCCCTTCCATAAAAGGATTCTTTTTGACAAACTAGAATGTAAGTGTTTTCATTATCATAGTATCATATTAGATTGAATTCTTTCATAATACAAAATGGTTGATTAGCTATTCTACTACTATCTATTTTAGGCTTTATTTATTTGTAAACGAAGGTGGGACATTCATGAAGGTGAAATCTGCTGTACTGCAAACAATCGGAGCACAATCCCCTTATAAGGAAAGTATGCCACTACTCATTCAGGAACTGGAATTGGATCCTCCAGGACGTGAGGAGATATTGGTTGAAATCAAGGCAGCTGGCCTTTGCCACTCTGACTTGTCTGTCATAAATGGAAGCAGACCACGGCCGACCCCAATGGCATTGGGCCATGAAGCGGCTGGGATTGTCGTAAAAACGGGTGAAGGAATCACTGATTTACAGGTTGGAGACCATGTTGTATGTATTTTTGTCCCAGCATGCGGCCATTGTCCTCCCTGTCAAGAAGGCAGACCTGCCCTTTGCGAAGAGGGGGCAAGGGTAAATCAAGACGGCACGCTTTTAAGTGGTGAACGAAGACTTCATCACGATCAGGACTACATTTATCATCATTTAGGAGTTTCTGCTTTTTCTACTTTTGCGGTCACGTCCCGCCATTCTTTAGTAAAGATAGATCCAACCATACCATTTGAAATAGCCGCCTTATTCGGCTGTGCAGTGATGACCGGAGTCGGTGCTGTCATTAATACGGCTCATATTAAAATGGGAAATTCCGTTGCCATTGTTGGCCTCGGCGGAGTTGGCTTAAGCGCACTGATAGGGGCGGTTGCCGCTGGAGCAAAAGATATTATTGCCGTTGATATAAATCCTGACAAACTAGCTTTTGCTAAAGAATTAGGGGCCACTCATGTGTTTAACTCCAATGATTCTGATGCTGTCACCCAGATAAAGAAAGTTACCGGGGGCGGAGTCGAATATGCGTTTGAAACGGCAGGCGCTGTTCCAGCTATGCAAGTTGCCTATAATATCACTCGTCGCGGAGGAACAACCATTACAACCGGACTCCCACATCCGAAACATCTATTCTCGATTCCGCAGGTAACCTTAGCGGCAGAGGAAAGAGTAATAAAGGGATCGTATTTAGGAAGTTGTGTCCCGTCACGGGATATTCCTCGATTTATTGAACTTTATAAACAAGGGCGATTGCCTGTGGATCGGCTATTAAGTGAAATCATTTCCTTAGAGGATATTAATGAGGGATTTGATTGGCTGGCGAATGGAGAGGTTCACCGGGTTGTGGTGAGAATGTGAAGTTGGGCTTAAAAAAGGGACTGTCCCTTTGTTTTCCTCGAGGCGTTATATTTATTTTCAACTACCTACATGTTATAGAACAGATGGACCGTCCCCCTGTTCTTTCTATCATAATTTAAGGACTTTTTACTTTGCCATCTGTTTATTATATAATATTGTAAATAAACGCAATCATCATTCTACTTTTTTAAGTTACCACTTTAACTAAGAACTTACTAATCTACTGAAGCTAGTTTTATATTGATTCGTTCTCATACTATATTCGAGGTAGATAATAAAATCGAAAGAATAGCATTTATTACAATATTATCGAAAGAGGCGGAATAAATGGGAAGCGATAATATGTCTCTAAAAGAAAAAAGCATCGTCTTTATTGGATTTATGGGAGTGGGCAAAACTACCATAGGTTCTTTAGTCGCAAAAAAGCTATATCGAGATTTCATCGATATTGATCAAGAAATTGAAAAAGAATTTGATATGCCTACTACAGAGATTTTTAAGACTTTCGGTGAGAAAGTCTTCAGAGAAAAAGAAAAGAACATTATTGATTTCTACTCTAAACAGAAATTAAAGATTATTTCTGTTGGTGGAGGAGCCTTTTTACAAGAGGAAATACAAAAAATTTGCTTATCCAATTGTATTGTATTTTTTCTAGATCTTTCTTGGGAATCTTGGAAAGAACGAATTAATCTAATTATTGATAGCCGACCTGTTTTACAAGGAAAAAGCCTGGACGAAATAAAAGAGCTTTTTTATACTAGACAACAATATTATATGAATCATCATTCAAAGGTGGAAACGGATAATCTTGATATTGAATCTGTTGCAGATAATATTGTGGATGCATTAAAAACTGCATGGGAACTTTATGATGAACATTAGGAATTATTTTATGATATAGCTACACATACAGCTGTGAAAATTCTTAGCTATTAAAAAACCAACTATTTAAATTATCGATTTTTTTGTATAACCAAAAATGCACCGAGTGATTATCCTTTGTTAACACACTCGATGCATTTTATAATATTTCCGTTTATAAATGATTAATTTTGTCGGCCCGCTGCTAATGCTGCGCGAATCCCCAGTAAATAACTTTCTTGTCCGAATCCGGAAATTTGCCCGGTTGCGATTTCCGCAAAAACGGATTCATGGCGAAATGCTTCACGTGAATGGATATTGGACATATGAATTTCAACGACTGGGACTGTTAAAATAGCCAAGGCATCACGGATTGCGTAGCTATAGTGTGTCCAAGCCCCCGCATTGATAACAACTCCATCAACTCCCGATAAAAAGGCTTCATTGATTTTATTAACCATTTCACCCTCATGATTGGTTTGAAATGTGTCTACTTCAATGTTTAATTCTTTTGCTAGTTGCTGGATTTTATTATTTATTTCATCTAAAGTAATAGTTCCGTATTGTTTAGGATCGCGTTTCCCGAACATATCATGGTTAACACCATGGAGCATTAATATTTTAGTCATGTCTTTCTCTCCTTCGGCCGTAAGATTTTCATGAAAACTATTAAAATGGAAATGTCTTACCCGAACATAATTTTCCTAATGTCATCTATTGGCATATCCTCACCAGTGAACAATTTGAATCCTAGCGCCCCTTGCCAAAGCATCATCCCTAAACCATTAATCGCTGTTGCGCCTGCTTCTTCGGCTTGTTTTAATAATTTTGTTTTTTGAGGGTTGTACACCACGTCTGTTACCACTAAATCTTTACGTAAGACATCCAATGTATCATCCACAATGCTTAATTGATCCAATGGTTTCATCCCTAAGCTTGTTCCATTTGCTAACACAGCACTTTCCGCTACTTCTTTACGGAATCGATCTTTATCTTCTAATGGTAAGATGTTAGCTTTGACGCCAAAGGATTTCATTTCATTATTGATATAGTTCACATTTTCCTCTGCATTTTGGAAAAACTTATCATTACGAGCAAAAATATTAAGTTCTTGAATACCTGATTGTGCTAATTGAATGGCAATTGGTGTTGCAACTCCACCGGAACCAACTAATGTTATCTTTTGACCTTTTAAATCAACACCTTGTTGTTCAAGGTTCTTCACGTAACCTAAGCCATCTGTATTATAGCCAATAAGCTTACCATCTCTGTTTACAACCGTGTTACTTGCACGAGCGTATTTTGCACTATCATCAAGTTCATCGAGATATGGGAGAATTTCCATTTTGTTTGGCATCGAAACGTTAAAACCCGCAACTCCCAATGCTTTCATACCTTCTACAGCCTCTTTAAGTGTGTCATTGCCTACTTCAAACGCAAGATAAGCATAGTTTATACCTAAAAGAGTATATCCCAAGTTATGCATTTGCGGTGAAAGGCTGTGGCCGATTGGTGTAGCCAATAATCCAACTAATTTTGTTCTACCATCAATTTTTCCTAAGTTTTTTTCATAGTTTGCCATAATAACTATCTCCTTTTCTCTTTATTTTTGGCTATATTCGTGTTGATCTAGCCTAATGCGTACACGTAAACGGGTTTTATTCATACGAAAACTAGCGTGAACGAATACGCAAGGAGGTATGATCGTCAACAGCATAATTACTTTTCTAAATATCTATTAAATTATCAATTTTATTTAAAAACTTTTCGCCCGCGATATAAAACAAATATTGCTAATAAAACACTTATAACCGCGATGACCATATCAAATACCAATGTCATGGTGATGTTCACTGCACCTACCAAATAGCTTGTGATCATCGGCACAAAAATAAAGGCTAAACTTGAAGCGATATTTACGTAAGATGTGGTCGTTGCCTTATTTTTCACAAAGAACTGTGTCATGACACTTAAAGCTAATTGGAAAATCCCTGCCGTTGATAGACCAAGGATAAAGGTACATATTAAAACAACCGAATAAGCTTTAATCGTAAATAGACCTAACATGGATAAAAAGGCTATTGCCGGATAAAGAATCATAATCGTTACAGGCTTTACAAATTTATCTAAAATAGCGGCTAAAATTAATACGGACACTAACGCACCTATACTAAAGTAACTTAACAGCTGTACAGCGTTATTTTCGCCTAAACCAATAAATTTACTTCCAAGCTCTGGTAGCCATGTTTGCCATACTACGAATAAGGCGGTACAAGTGAAGCCGATTAAAATAATTGCTAATCCTTCACGCCATAATTTAGGTTCTTCTTTAAATGGTGAAGACTCCTCTTGACTCTCTGGTGATTGTCCCCCACCATTTGCAGTTGGAAACGGCATGAAAATAAGATAAATGCCGCATAACAAATATAGAATACCCCAAATAAAGAATGACCAGCCCCAGAAAATGTGGTTCGCTACTAATATGGAGATGATAAACGGCAATAATGTTGCTCCAATCGAAACAAATGCTTTAACAAGAACAGTTGCAGAGCTTGACTTTTTCGGAAATGCTTCTATCAAAGCAGGATATGTCCCCGAATCAAGCAACGAATTGGCGATACCAGCCACGATTGCAAAAATAAATGCAAGGGTATAACTTGACGTTAGCGGTATGCCAATCAAAAATAGTATTTCTAGAAAACTTCCAATAACAATCACTGGTTTCCTGCCGTATTTGTCGGAGATTCGACCAACAAAAAATAAGGATACAAGTTTCCCTATTCCAATAGCAGAAACCAAGAGACTGATTTTTTCCACTGAAACATGATATTTGCTAGAAAGATTATGCATGTTAGATGCAACGATAATGTTAATCATTCCGAGCATGAAGTAGTTTAAATACATTCCAACAGATGTCTTAATATATCGGTTTTTCAACTTGTCCACTCCTTTGAATGCATCCAATCTTTTACAAAATCTCCTTTACTACTAAAACATAATGTAAAAGAAGGACCCAAAGTATATAGAGAAAGAGTGGTCAGCATTTGCTTTACTGATTCCACTTTTCAAATAAGATGCCAGCTTGTCTCAGTTGTAAACGGATATGGATTTGTATCTTTTGAAGATATAGATTCCTAGTACAACACTGACAATGGCCAAACAAATATCAAAAATAAATACAGAGGATACTCCTAAGTATTTAGTTAGTAATCCTGTTACAAAAGGGACGACAATAAAAGCTATACTAGCTGCTGCACTAACATAGGAAACACTCGCTCCCTTTTTTTCTGAAAACAGTTCCATCATCACTGTCGCTGTTAATTGAAAAATCCCTGACATTGAAAATCCTAAAAAGAATGATACAACCGTAAGAATGGTTAGATTATGATTAAATAGAAGCACGATTAAAGTAATCAATGCCATACAAGGATAGATAACCATAGCAGTTATGGGCTTCATTAACCTTTTTAACAAGATAGCAAGTAATAGAACGGACAGGATTCCACCTATACCATAATAGCTAAGTAACTCAACCGACTTCACTTTGCTTAAATGAAGCACGTCTTGTCCAAAGGTCGGAAGCCAAATTTGAACGACATTAAACAATGAAACAGAAGCAAAGCCATTCAAAATAAGGGCAACGCCTTCCTTCCAAAACTTTAGCTGAGCCGGATTAAATGGTTGCTTAACAGGTGAGTCCTCTACCTGTTGTTTCTTATGTTCTTTTTTTGTAGGATCAGGAAAGTTAGCTCTTATTAAAAAGAGACCACTCAATAAAAACACCGTTGCAGGTACAAAGAAACTATAGCCGTAAAACATTTTGTTAGTGATAATAAAAGCTATAATGATGGGTAGAAGAACTGCCCCTATTGAAATAAAAGCTTTCAATAAAACCGTTGCGGTACCTGCAGCATTTGGAAACCCTTCATTAAGTGCAGGATAAGAACCTGAATCTAATAAGGAATTACAGATTCCCGCAATGAGAGCAAGTCCCATGGCGTACTTATATTGAGTTGTAAACGGTATTCCTATTAGAAATATCATATATAACAAGACCGCTGTCACAATTAGAGGCTTTCTTCCATAACGATCGGAAAGCTTTCCAGATACATTAATACTTAATAAGTGCCCAATTCCAACAACGGAAATCAAAGAACTGATATCTGTTTTTTCAACTCCCAATTGTTGAGAAAGAAAGCTCATATTTGATGACAAGATGATATTGACCATCCCTAAAAGTAAGTAATTTAAATAAATTCCTGATGCCATTTTCCAATATGGATTCTTCATTCAATATCTCCTCGATGTCATACAAATTCCAAATAAATAAATCCCATTCCCCATCTCAGTACCATTGATAATCTTAGTTTGTTTCTAATATAAAAATTAAATTCCTTTGTACACACAGCCTATTCAATCTGTTCTTATAAATTTTTATAAAAGATGTTGAGATGGGAAATGAAAGAAATTATTTTTTTTGAAATTCCTATTGAAAATGAGAAAGTTCTAGTGATACCTCCCTCCATTACCTCACTTATCTAAAGTACATCGTTCTACTAAAAAATGAAATTTTTATATACATAATAATAATATATAATTTCGGATCGCAATTACTTTTATACCTTACAATAGAACAACATATTAAGATAAAGGGGCTTTTATGGGACATTATTTTTAACTCATTGGATAAATATAGGTATTATTCTCGGTAGAACGTTCTACTAAATAACAAATAAAAATATACTCTTGATTTCTATATGTGTCAAGTCTGTGACAAAAACAGTTAGAAATTGGTATGTGGATTGGGCTTTTAAGATAATTTTACCTTCATTAAAAAATGCAGTTTTATATGTATTGTTGTTTTCGTAAATTGTTTTAAATCCTAATTAGTCTTAGTTTCGGGCATCTTCTCTTAAAATGGACTTTCGTTTCTAATCCGAAATGAGGAAGTGATAAGATTTTCTTTTATAAAAGCAACCGAGTTTTTAAAAAAAGCCATTAAAAAAGAAGATTAACGTTTGTTATCTTCTTTTAAAAATAATCTTTAGTTTTATGACGTTTCACGAATGATAAGTTCAGGCTGTAGAATTATTCGTTGTTTCTCGGGACTACTTTTTGTCATTTTTTCATATAAAATAGTTGCAGATTTATTCCCGATTGATCTTGGAAAGGAAGAAACGGTTGTTAAAGGGGGATGATAAATTTCTGAGTCTGGAATGTTATCAAATCCAACTATATCGATGTCAACTCCTGGTGTTAACTTATGCAATGCTAGACCCTGTAAGACACCAGAGGCTACCAAATCGCTAAAGCAAAAAATGGCTGTTGGAGGATTTCCATTTTGCAAAACTTTAGATACCGCATCAAATCCCCCTTCTCTAGTCGGCGGTCCATCAATTATTAGGGATTCATCCAATTTCAATTCAGCTTTTTCATAAGCTAACTGAAATCCCCGCATTCTCTCAATCCAAGTAGAAGAAGACTTGATTCCTCCTAAATAAGCAATTCTTTTATGTCCTTTTTCTAGTAGATGTTTGACAGCAATATACGCACCTTTAACATAGTCAATACCTACATAATCACAATTCGCATCATCAAGTTCTCGATTAGCAAGCACAATTGGTATTGGAAGGTTATTTATTCGTTCAACTGTTTTTTCAGTACTTTTAGAAGCCGGATTAAGAATTAATCCATCCACTCTATGCTCTATCATCGTTGAAAGTAGTTTGTCCTGCTTAGAAACAGAGGCGAAGGTTGTACCCAGAAGTACGGTATATCCAGCCTGTTCCAAAGTATTTTGCGCACCTATCAAAAACTCCGAAATAAACTTGTTGGCAATATCAGTCACAATTACCCCAACAATACCCGTACTTTGTGATCTTAAGTTAGCGGCTACCCGATCGTAAACATATCCCAATGTATCGATAGAATCAAATACCTTCTTTCTTGTAGCTTCCGAAATTCGAGGATTATTCCTTATAACCAAAGAGACTGTTGATGTTGAAACGCCTGCATGCTCAGCCACTTCATGTAAGGTAACCCGATGTTTTTTGCTCATATAGAATGTCACCAACTTGGAAAAAAATTAAAAATCAACCATTATGAAAAATCATACAATCATAAATCGCAATATTAATGATAATGGAAATGATACATGGTATCAAGAAACAAGGGGACGGTTCTCATTTCTCCCTCACTTAATTCCGCCAAATTTTGAAAGGAAAAAGAAATGAAGTGCGCAGCCCTTTTTATGCAAAGATTGCAATTGGAATAACTTGTATACTAATGTAAGAACATAAATTCCATGTTCCTTTAATCCCTCAAATGGAATAGTTTTCATTCAGCATTTTAGGGTCAATATACCAACGCTTGTTTTACGCATCTTTACCGTCAATCATGCACTTTTCCTAATATTTTATATTGTCCATCGATAAGTTCAATCGCATTCTGATTCTTAAAAGAGTCGATTTGAGTGACTCTGTGTTGGGGTTCCCCTTCCAAATTAACGCTTAAATCTATGGGTAAAATTTTTAAGACGGACTTTAATTTGTTCTATAATTATTTCATTTTCATTATAGGGGTTGTTTGTTGATGTATCGTTTACTAAAATTTCCATCGTTTGAACTATTAGGTTTTTCTTTTTGAAGGATGGCAGGAAGAAAGAATAATTATAAATTCCATTTTTTACATAATATCAATTATAACAATCGGTGCTTTTTCATATGAATACTAGTTAACCTCGGATTAGTTTAAGTAAATGTTATTCTAATAAAATATTCTAGAACATCTAATATACCTTTCAACAAATCACGAGCTGTCCTATTGAATTCCCAAACTAATCCACTAGTTATGCTGTTTTGCCGCACAAAACGCCTGATTGTCCCCCTCAAAAAAACTCATCTCCCCTCTGCAAAGCAGAAATAGACTTTTCCCGGCATCACTGTATCCATTACCTTTCCCTTCAAAAAATCTTTTACGCTTTAAAGTAGCATGGTTCCGCCTCGGAATCATGGTGTACCTGGCACCCGTAGCCAAAAAATACTTGATTCTAAAATAATTTAGGTCTATCATAAAAAACATAAATTTTATACAAATTCCGAATAGTATAAAATTACAATCAAATTCTCTCGAAAGGAATCTTGCATAATGGTCAAGGTAGATTTTCAACACGTATGTTTGAAAGAGGTATTTCAAGATGCTATCGAATGGAGGCGTTATTTACATGCCCATCCGGAACTGTCCTTTCACGAAGTAAACACAGCTAAGTTCGTTTATGAAACTTTAAAGTCTTTTGGGGGCATTGATGTTACCCGGCCCACCAAGACAAGCGTGTTAGGAGTGTTAAAAGGCTCCTTACCTGGGAAAACCATCGCTATTCGAGCTGATATGGATGCACTTCCTATCGAAGAAAAAAGCGGGGTGCCTTTTTCCTCCCAAACGCCTGGGGTGATGCATGCTTGTGGACATGACGGTCACACAGCTATTCTCTTGGGGACTGCAAAATTCTTATCACAATGTAAGGAGGATATCGCTGGAGAAATACGTTTTATCTTTCAACACGCGGAAGAACTTTATCCCGGCGGTGCAGAGGAACTTGTCCAACATGGGGTGATGGATGGGGTGGATGTCGTAATTGGAACGCATTTATGGTCTCCGCTTGAAATCGGAAAAATCGGCATCGTGTATGGACCGATGATGGCAGCTCCTGACACCTTTCAAATTTTTGTAAATGGCAAAGGCGGACACGCTGCAATGCCACAGGATACCGTGGACAGTATTGCGATTGCCAGTCAGGTTGTGACAAATCTACAGCATATTGTTTCAAGAAATATTGATCCTTTAAAGCCTGTTGTGATTTCTGTGGCGAAGTTTGTCGGTGGAACAACCCATAATGTGATCCCGGGATCTGTTGAAATCATGGGGACAGTACGAAGCTTCGATCCAGAAGTCCGCAAAGAAATTCCAAAGCATATGGAGAGAATTGTAAAAGGGATAACAAGTGCTCATGACGCGGATTATGTGTTTCGTTATGAATTCGGGTATCGTGCCGTTATTAATCATGAGGAAATCACAAAAGTTATGGAAGACACCGCGATTGAAGTGTATGGAAAAGAGGATGTTGTACGAATGGATCCAACCATGGTGGGCGAAGACTTCTCCGCATATCAGCAAGCGGCAAAAGGCTGTTTCTTTTATATCGGTGCAGGAAATAAGGAACAGGGAATCATCTATCCACATCATCATGAACAATTTATGATTGATGAACGCTCCATAGAAAAAGGAATCAATCTATTTGTGCATGCAGTATTTAACTTTCTTTCTCAGTAATAGACAGGAGGGATTTCATGAATGCAGTAAAACTCTTGGCGCTTGTGCCTATCATTGGAATTTTTGTCGGAGCTATTTTCTTTAATCGGGTAACCCCCATCGTTCTCGGAATGCCGTTTTTATTATTTTGGTTAGTAATGTGTACTGTTCTTTCCTCCCCTATTATGTGGATTGTGTTCAAATTTGACCCTAATCGTAAGGAGGATGAATTATTATGAATATTGCCTTAGTCATTATCTTTATTGTTCTAGTCCTCGCGATTCTATTAGGAATCCAAGCGAAAAAGGGAAAAGATATGAACCTAGAGCAATGGTCCGTTGGGGGAAGAGGATTCGGCACCATTTTTGTCTTCCTATTAATGGCAGGTGAAATTTATACAACTTTTACCTTTTTGGGAGGAAGTGGCTGGGCATATGGAAAAGGTGGGCCAACCTATTACATCATTTCCTATAGTGCGGTCGCCTATATTATGTCCTATTTCCTTTTGCCTAGGATTTGGAAATATGCGAAGAAACATAATCTCCTCTCTCAATCGGACTTTTTCGTACAGAAATATAACAGTCCCTATTTAGGTGTATTCGTTTCGTTAATTGGTATAGTCGGGATGGTCCCATATTTTATCACACAATTAAAGGGCCTTGGGCTCATTGTTTCCCAGGCTTCCTATGGAAGTATTTCTCCTACATTTGCCATCTGGATTGGTGCCATTGCCGTTACAATCTATGTCATGGTATCAGGGATTCATGGATCAGCTTGGACAGCCGTGGTGAAAGATATATTAATACTTGCTGTAGTGCTGTTTCTGGGAATTTATTTACCTATTCATTATTACGGTGGACTCGGTTCTATGTTTGAAGCAATCCATGCCAAAGATGCCAATTTCTTAGCATTGCCTGCTACAGGACAAAGCCCATCTTGGTTTATTTCAACCGTCTTATTGACCGCTTTTGGCTTTTATATGTGGCCACATACGTTTGGCTCCACCTATACTGCTAAAAATGCGAACACCTTTCGCAGAAATGCGATCATTATGCCTTTGTATTCCTTGGTTTTACTTTTTGTCTTCTTTGTGGGATTCGCTGCGATATTACAAGTTCCAGGACTAACCGGAAGCGATACCGACCTTGCCCTATTAAAAATCTCCATTGCAACCTTTGATCCCTGGGTAATTGGAATTATTGGGTCTGCTGGGGTTTTAACTGCGCTAGTTCCAGGTTCATTGATTCTCATGTCATCGGCTACCCTTTTATCAAAGAATATCTTTAAGGTAATAAAGCCGACAGCCACAAATAAACAAATTGAAAAAATAGCAAAATACATGGTACCCGTGGTTGCACTTGTAACAGTATATTATACGATTAATGGCGGCGAAACCATTGTGGCCTTACTGTTAATGGGATACAGCTTAGTTACCCAGCTCTTCCCAGCATTACTCTTTAGTCTAATGAAAAATAATTTTGTTACGAAATACGGTGCATTTGCTGGAATGGCCACAGGTGTCGCGACGGTTGCCTATGTAACCATAGCAAATAAATCTGTAGGATCTTTACTCCCATTCTTACCACAAGTTATTAAAGATTTAAATGTCGGGATTGTAGCCTTAATTGTCAATCTCTTCTTCTTAGTAATCGTAAGCATCCTGACCCGATCCATATCTGTATCCAAGCAAACAGCCGTACATTTAGAAAAATAGAATTCCAAACAATGGGATGAGTTCAACGTAAAGGGCGGGCACCCACCCCCTACGAAGAACCGTCCCTTTGCTTTTCATAACTAAAATAATACCTATAAAAAGTATCTCTTTTTTTCTATCCATGACTAAAATTAAATTGCGCAATAAACCATTTATTCATAAAGAAAAATTTTATTGCACAATAAGTCGCCTTATGGCGGCTTTTATATAAATTATATTAGGAAATTCAACACTTTCTACCTTTGTTGCGATTTATGTCAGAAACGAGCATTATTTGACTAACGATTATGATTGTACACGGATAAATACTGTTTTAGTATTAGGTGGAACAGTCTTGGATACTTAGCGCAAAAAAATGGGGGGATGGCCATGAAAAGGATAGCTATTAGTGGTTTATTATCATTCATTTTGATGTTAATGGTATTTACTCCGTTAGGCCAAGTTACAGCTGCTGCAACGAAGACTGGTGTAGTCGATATTCAAAGTGGAGTGCTGAATGTTAGAAACGGACCAGGAATAAAGTATCCAAAAATCGGTGCTTTAAAAAACAAAACAAACATTACTATCTATTCGGTAAAGAACAGTTGGCTACAGATTAAATATGGGAAAAAGAAAGGCTATGTTTCGGATGACTATGTAAGGCTTTATCGTCCTTTTACCTCGGCTACTGCAAAGAAAATTAGTAACAAAGCATTTCGACTGGAAAGAAAAACCTGGGAAAAAAATTATACAAAATCTCAAATATTCTCACTCATGGCTCCGGGTTTTACCAAAACATATATAGATAAATATTTTAAACAGCAATACAGACCCGCAGGGAAAGATAAAAAAGGAAATCTATTATATCATATTATTGAAACTGAAATTTGGGGATTAGCTCTTTATCCAATCGATTGGAAGCCAGCATATGAACCAAAGAAACCGACTGTTACGTATTACATAAAAAACGGCCGCGAATACTTATCCATTTCCCAATATCACTTAAATGACGAAAGTGGAAATAAAACAACGACAATTTGTTTCATTAAAAGTAAGGGCAATTGGTTTATATATGATCACAAGGTTAAATACCACCATTAATAAGTACATTCATCTGCTGCCCGATGGCGGCTTTTTTTATTTTCTCCAATGTACTGCGTTTTATCATGTTACATTTTTCATGGATATTTTACTTCGATATGCACAATATAGTAGAACATCAAAACGTAAGGAGTGCAGTGAAAGTGAAAGAAGAGAGAAATAAAGAAAAAACTATAACAGACTTATTTGGGGTAGAAGCGGAGATGAGTCTGCAATCTGTTCATTTTGCGACAAGTACGGAAAACCCTTATTTAAATGAACATGTACAAGAGGATAAAGAGCAGTGAGCTAAATACAGAAAAGCAGCCCCTGTTATGATGGCTGCTTCCGGTTTAAATTTCTCTAATTGGTAGCTAATGGATATCTGTTCTTATTGAGATTGGTTTCAAGTCATCTTGGTACTGCTTTATTAGTGATGAAAATTCCTTAGTAAAAAATTTAAGGCGACTTCAACAGTCGCCACGTAGAAAGTTTGCGGAAAAATAGGAAATTCCACAGTAAGGATATTACCATACTTTGAAAATTTTTACAAATTTAATATTTATTCAAAAACATTCGATTTCATGAGCTAAGGTCAAAAGCTTATTAAGTAATTTCCTTTTTATACCCTAAACTATTTGTGTTGCCTAGTAGTCGCTTCATCTCTTCCTTGCCTCTGTTTTTTTCTTATTCATATAAAGCATTAATATCACTGTAATTACTAATAAGTAGCACGCATAAATGCTGATGGATAGCAATTTGTTTTTCGCAAATAAACTACCTGCAAATGTTGAAATGACGATATTGGGGAGTTTCCCAATGAGAGTTGCTGTTATAAATACTAACCAAGGAACTTTACTTACCCCGCTTAAAACATTTAATAATGGTGATGGTACCACTGGAACTAAACGTAGAAATAATATCCCCATAAATGCATTCTTTTCAAAATATGCTTCATATTCCTGTGATTTCGGATACTTACGGATTATTTTTTGTACCCATTCTTGAAAACCGTATCTGGCCATTAGAAACATGGTAGAAGTCCCGAGGGATATCCCGATTATGGAAATAAATATCCCTTGCCAGACGCCAAAGACCGATCCTATAAGACCAGCCACTAGTGGATAAGGCATTACAGGAAAGAACACGAGTAGTGCAACAAAAAAGATGCTAATTATTATGGCCATACTTTCCCCTGATTGGATGACATCAAGCATGGCTGATTTTTTGGTATAGGCGAAAATAATAATAATGACGGAAAATAGGATGGTTAGTAGTTGCTTCAATGGTTTACCTCTACTAATTAATATTTAATTTTATTTTACACGAATTAATGCTTCCTTCAATTGTAAAATGCGTCAATATACAAAAAAGGATCCTCATTTTTCATAGAATCCTTACCTCACACTCTTTACCAGCGATGTTTTTTCCGATTTGTATCCTTTCCCGAGAATTTCCTGGACACTGTGAACTGTCACATACGCATTTTCATCACTGGCATGAATGATGTCCTTTAACCGAACAATTTCCTGCTTACTAATAACAACATATAGTACGTCCTTATTCGTTCCAGTATAACCACCACGACCTTCTAGAACCGTAATTCCCCGTAACATCTTGGTGGTGATTTCATGAAGAATGGTTTCCGAGTGATTGGAAATAACGAAGACACCAACTCTTTCATCAAGCTTGTCCCCAATAAAATCAATCGCTTTCGCACCGACGTATACAACAATTAGAGTATACATCGCTTTTTCTAACCCAATGATGAAAACAGAGCCGGCAACTACGATAATATCAATCAGCAACATGGCATTTCCAATGCTCCATCCGAAATATTGATTCGCCATTCTAGCTATAATAGTTGTTCCTCCGGACGTTCCTCCCGCTCGAAAAATAATCCCCAGGCCAACGCCGACCAACAATCCTGCAAAAATCGATGCAAGTAATGTATTATCCGTAATTGTTTTGCTCGTATTCTCCGTTACATACAGAAAACCAGAGCAGGCTGCTATCGTGATTAGAGTATAGATAATTGTTCTTTTTTCAAAAAACTTATAACCAACCAAGAAGAGCACCATATTTAAAATAAAGTTCACAACACCGGGAGACCAGTGAAATAAATAATGTGCGATAACAGTCAAGCCAATGATTCCGCCCTCTGACAAATGATTAGGAATGGAAAAATAATTAATCCCAACAGCAAAAATTAGTGCACCTATTAGAATTAGGATTATATCTTTGAAAGTTTGTTTCATTTTTAAGACTTCCTTAATTAAGTTTGCTATTAAACTATCATAATCCATCAAAACGAAAGAGAAAACCCCTTAAGTTCGTCTAATGTATACTATTTTATATACTTTTCACATCGAAATTGGCTAAATCCGAAATGGAATCCGCCGAAAATGGCGTACAAAATCTCGTTTTGTCCACGGTTGGTGCCTGGCACCACTAAAAATCAAAACAACTAAACACTTATGGACCAAAAATTGAAGCGAACGGACCGAAATGAATGCTGAACGGACCGAAAATGCATCCGAATGGACCGAAATTAAGGGAGAACGGACCGATTTAGGCATTTAGTCCCAATCCTGCGACTTTTTATAGGATAGTATACTTTTTGCCACATAAATATACGAAGTTTACTATATTTTTAAAAAATATCCGAAAATATACCTTTTTTCAACTATCCCCCCATTAAACTGCCAGTATCCCTACATAAAAGTCTCAATATCTTCTCTTTTCGACTTCTATTTTGAAATATTCCAATTCGAACAGACAATTTTTTTCCGTTATGGTGGAGCTAACCCGGGAATACATGACAAAAGGCGCCTTTTGCGAAAGGTCTGTCGAATGAAAGAGTTTCTAGCCGTATTCCAAAAATATGAGGCGATGATTCATCATATTTTGCGTTCTCTGCGAATTTACAAAAACTATGACGAATTTTTTCAAATAGGATTGATAGCACTCTGGGAGGCAAAAGAAAGATTTGATTCGAAAAAAGGATCATTTACTAGTTTTGCTTATTTGACGATAAAGGGGAGATTGTTGACGGAGTTAAAGAAGTCTGCAGCATTAGAAGAGAGATATCGATATCCAAAAGAGGAGTTTTGGAATCTTCAGTTAGATGAGGGGGCTGATGTGCCGTTGGAAATGGAAACCTTATTAACTTATTGTGAGGGACTAACAACTAATCAGAAAAAGTGGGTGGTTGCCACCTTTCACTTAGGGATGAGCTCAGCTGAACTTGCTGATTATGAAAACGTGTCACCTTCCGCGGTGAAGAAGTGGAAACGTGGGGCGTTGGAAAAGATTAAGCAAAAGTTAGGTAGGTAAGATACAAATCTACTGACGCAACTAGCTTTCGCCAACAATGACCCGCTTGCCTGTTATAGTCCTAAATTTCGCAAGAATGTAGGAGAACAGGAAAGGAAGATTAATATAAAGAGGCTGGGACAAAAACCAAAGAAAAGCAAAAAATGTATGAAAGCAAATTTAAAACTTGGTTTCGGTTTTTTTACCTATGTTCCGGCCTCTTATCTATTAAATGTGAAATTCAGAATGATAGCATAGCACCCAATTAAGGATATATTTCTATAAGTCTATAGACGGATTAATGTGTACATTTTTCTATTTACAGAGGTATAATATACTAGTATTTTTTACCTAAAATAATATATAGAAAGGTTAGGTAGAGGATAATACAAAAAGGAAAGGAGTCCAGCTTTTCATAAATCATCAAATAAGAGGAGGACATAAAATGGGGAAAGCAAAACAAGTTTTACATATTATTTTCGTACTTGTATTAGCACTACCGGCCTTATTTTTTCAAACGAAACATATCGAAGCAAGCACGACTCAAAATTTGCCATTTAACACTACTGTTACTGGATACATTACAAATTCAAATCTGGAGCAGACATATAAAATAACATTGCCTAGGGCAGGGAAAATCAAAGTAAATGTAGATTCATATATTGGTGATATCTATTTGGATCTTTTAGATTCTAAAGGAAATAAGGTTTGGGATGAAAAGGATATCTATTATGGTACGACCACAACGCCAAAAGAATGGTCAGATGATGAGGACTTAGAACCAGGTACATATTATATTAAAGTATATCAATACGGTGATAATACTGGGAAATATACTTTAAATGTAGGTTATAATCAAGCTAATAATAATGATGTAGAACCCAATAATGGGACACTGCAAGCGCAACCCATTACGGTGAATACTCAAAACATAACTGGTTATATCAGCTGGAATGATGATACTGATTACTATAAGATAACATTATCAAAAGCAGGCAGAATTTCAATAAATTTGGATTCCTATATAGATGAAGTTTACTTGGACCTGCTAGATTCTAAAAGAAATAAGGTTTGGGACCAAAAAGATATCTACTATGGTTCTCCTAGTACCCCAAAACAATGGTCAGATTATGTGGATTTAGAGCCAGGAACTTATTTCATTAAGATTTACCAATATGATGACTATACCGGGACTTATAATCTAAATGTCCATTACGATACGGCCAATAATAATGAGGTCGAACCAAACAATGGGACCACTCAAGCGCAGACACTAACTCTGAATAAGCAAAAGATTTCCGGTTTTATCAGCTGGAACGATGATACTGACTTTTACAAAATTACGTTACCTAAGGCAGGCAGAATTTCGGTAAACCTTGACTCCTATTTAGATGAAGTCTATTTAGACCTTTTTAATTCTAATGGACAGAAAATTTGGGACAGATTGGACATCTATTATGGTTCACCAAGTACGCCAAAGCAATGGTCTAGTTATGAGGATCTGGAGGCTGGGACCTATTATATAAAAGTGTCCCAATATAGTTACAATACTGGAAAGTACAATTTAAGTGTTCATTACACTCAAGCAAATAATAATGAGGCTGAACCAAACAATGGTACTACCCAAGCACAGACACTGGCTATGAATAAGCAAAAAGTGACAGGCTATATCAGCTGGAACGATGATACTGATTTTTATAAGGTGACTTTGCCCAAAGCTGGTAAAATCACTGTAAATTTAGATTCTTATTTAGAAGAAGTTTATCTAGATTTGTTAGATTCAAAAGGCAAACAAATATGGTATGAGGACATCTATTACGGTTCTTCCAGTACACCAAAGCAATGGTCAAATGAGGAGACTTTATCTCCAGGGACCTATTATATTAAGGTTCACAAGTATTCTGAGCATACAGGAAAATATGTATTAAGTGTAAAAGCACCATTCCTTTTACCTGCTACACCTGCTGTAAATATAGTAAGTACAAGCAGCACTTCAGTTACGGGTAACACAAACACACAAAGCACTGTTTATGTAAAAATCGGATCCAAAACATACTCTAAATTAAGCGACAGCAAAGGGAATTTCAAAGTTACCATTCCTAAACAAAAAACGGGAACCAAAATTTATATATATGCCAAAAATAATTATGGTACGAGCGGACAACGGACGGTTATTGTTGGCGCTCCTCCTTCCACACCAACAATTACTACCGTTAGCAATAACAGTACTTATGTTAGCGGTAAAACAAGTAAGAACAGCACAGTATCCGTAAAAATCGGATCCAAAACGTACTCTAAATCAAGCGACAGCAAAGGGAATTTCAAAGTTACCATTCCTAAACAAAAAGCAGGAACGAAAATTTATGTCATAGCTAAAAATACCTACGGGGCTAGTTTGCAAAAAAGGGTAACAGTGGTAGATAGAATTCCACCAAGCACACCATCCGTTAATTCCATTAGTTATAAATCAAAATATATTTCTGGAAGAGCAGAAGCAAACTCAACTGTTTCAGCTTACGTTGGTAGTAAAAAAATTGGTTCTACAAAAGCAGATAAGTACGGAAAATATCAAATGAAGATTAGTCCGAGAAAAAAGGGTACCTCCATTAAAGTTATTGCTATAGATAAAGCTGGTAATAAAAGCGGCGGAAATACAGTTAAAGTGAGATAAAAAAGAAAGCTACTCTCCTATGGAGAGTAGTTTTTTTGCTAAAAACTATTTCATATGGAGGAATTTCTTTCAAAACCAGGAATTATTATTGTCTAAAAAAAGATTACTACTTTTTGGATTGTTTACTTCTAAATTATTGTTTGATCAAAACACCTTACAAACCCATATTTTACGGTAAATAATTTAGTTTCAAAAAATATTACTCAAAATAGATTTTTCTTTAGCAATTTAAGTATCGGTTTTATAACAATAGCATCCTTTTGTTAAGTACATTTCTTCATAGACTTGTCTTTTTTAAATACATTTATTATAGGAATACTGCCACTGTAGTTGAACAAAAGAACCTCGCCTTGGCAATCCCTTCTCCTTTTACTCTTACCCCCGTTACCAATCTATTAGAAAGACACTCTCCAAATAACTATCTAAAGAAATGTTTAATAGCATCCATGCGTATCTTATGACTACAATCTTCGCAACAAAAAATTCTATTCTTTTTTTCCTTGAATTGTATATATTTTAACGAACCTACGTATACCTTGAATTTTCTTTTACAACTATAACAGAGTATCTCATAGTAAATCATTACTATCCTCCTAAGCGACACATTACGTTTTAGTTGATTTATCGGAGGGTAACCAGTTCTATAGTATATTACTGAAGATCTAATATAAGACTGTCTCATTAATTCAATGTTTGTACCCATCAATATAATTTTAATCAACTTATTATCAATCTGTTTTTTCCTACAAATAAATAGTTTTTTCCCTTCAAAATTGAATCACAAAAACAATGAAATTCCGTTAAAGTAAACTAGCATATTTTAACTAGTTAAATTACAAAAAGTGAAAAATTTCCTCGCCTTTTGTCATATATTGTTTTATTATTGTATTTACGATGGTAAGGAACCTGTAAACAGTTCTATTAACTTATTATATTCATTCTTTATTCCTGCCTTCGATTAAAAAAATGGGGGTTATCTTGATGAAAGCTGTTCTAAAAAACTCTGGTGGAGTGACAAAGCAAGTTAAAGTAGGATTTAGTTGGACTACTTTTTTCTTTGGCTTTTTACCAGCATTATTCCGTGGGGATTTAAAATGGGCTATTATAATGCTTATTATTGAAGCAGTACTCGGTTCATTTACTCTCGGAATTGGTTCTTTTGTTACCGGTATTGTGTTTTCCTTTGTATACAATAAAATATACATAAAGGAACTAATTGAAAAAGGCTACCAACCCGCTAATGACGAATCAAGAGCTTTATTAGAAAATAAGCTAATTATTTCTAAGGTTGCATAATGTTAAAAGGCTGACTACTTAAGTCAGCCTTTGATGTTTTCAAAGCATTTTTCTTAAGAATTTCTTGTTCTTTATTATACCATTGCTGTTTATCCTATCCTTCAAGAAAATACTCCTATGTCTAAAATTGAAGATATCGTCATGGTATCATATCTGCCTGTAACAACATAAGTATACCATTATTATAAATCCAAATGGGCTGATCCTTTAATGGACACTTTTAAAGGTGTTACAAATGCCCATGGTGTGATGTCGTATGATAGCCACTCCACCCCGTTAAATAATCAAAACCAACTATTTTATTTAGTTTTAACCGAAAAAGAGCTCGTCTTTTTATCGACGAACTCTCTCTCTTCTATCTTAGCATTTATTAAATATCTGTTTTATGGGTAATAAAATCAAAAAATGCATGTATTATTTCGAGCGACTGAAAGGCTATTAATGACAAAGCAGTCATACTAAAAAACACAATTGGAATTAAACGTATCCACATAATTATTGCCCCCTTAAAAGCTTTCACTTAATATACTAGCCTTTCATTAGAATAAGATGAGAAAGCTATTAATATTAGATAAATGTACCAATTTATTTTACATTAAGTCTCTTTGAAGGAAAAAACCGCCCAATTGGACGGTTTATCGAAACTTACTGGTGAAATTTAATTCTGGCCCTGCTTCATCAAAATTATAATTAAAAGGATCATCCATACATTCTTGTGTTGATTTAACCTTATCAAGATTGTTTTTTACTTTTAAGATGATTCTTCCCTTTTTATTTGATTTTGCTAAAAAGGTCCCTCCTAACTTATCACTATAACCAAAAGCATCTACATTTGCTCTCCTGTATTTAAAGAGAAAATGGCTTGATCAAGGAACCAGGATAATTTTTGTGAACCTTTATTTATTACTTGGGTATCTAAAACCACCGCATTGACTGGACTAGTATATTTGTCAGGTTTATATTTCGGATTCCATGTTACTTTATACTTTTGATTTCCATTGGTACAGACGTTTTTATAACATTTAATTTATAGGTTTTAGCTTTTGATGGATTTGGCCTCTAGTCCTTTGAAGTTACTATAAATGTATGGAACTTAGAATCACAGAGTCATACATAATAAAACGACCGCGATTCCCGAAATAAGGATTTTTTTCTTCAATGTTCTTCCTCGTCAATCTTTGTTCCGTTTGCTCTATAAAACTAGTAAATGGTTATCCGGCTAACTACTGCATCGTCTTTACAGTTTTAGCTATCGGCTGTCCAGTACAGGTAGACACCATAGCTTTTTATCCAATTGGGGATATCTTGTTAATAAACTTTCAAATATTTATATTTACTCTTATTCTTTGCTTTATCTTGTGCATAAAGTTTCAGTGAAGCACCTTTTTTCTGCTTACTTATTTTCATTTTATATTTCCCTTTTGAGTCTGCAGTTGTTTTCCCGATACATTTGCTTCCATGATACAGATAGACCCTTGCACCTTTTTCGGCTTTTCCTGAAATACTTGTGGATTTTGTTGTTATTTTACTAGCCGTTGGTACGGAAGGATGTGTTTTATCCACAACCTTAAAAGCTTTCCCTTTACTTTGATTCCCAGCTTTATCGGTTGTATAAGCGGTCAATGTTGTACCAGCTTTTTGCCTGGACTTTATTCTTACTTTGAACGCACCTTTACTGTTTGCGGTCGCTTTTCCGAGAATTATTTTTCCTTTTTTGATGGTGACAATAGATCCAGGTTCGGCCTTCCCTACAATCATTGATTGATTATCCCCAAAGCTTGAAACGATAGGACGAGAAGGAGCTGTTTTGTCAATCACCTTTAATGCTGTTGCACTCTTATTATGTGATGCATCTTCTGCATAGATGGTTAGCACCGTGCCCGCTTTTTGCTTTGCTATTTTGATAATAAAAGAACCTTTGCTATTAGCTTTCCCGCTTCCGATTTTGGTGCTTCCTCTTTTTACGGTAATGAATGCATTCGCTTCTGACGTTCCAGTAACAGTAGTTGTGGCATCACTGACTACGCCAACCTTTGGTTTTGCAGGTGGAGTCTTGTCCATTACCGTTACTGTTGTACCTACGCTCTTATTGTGTGATGCATCTTCCGCATAGATTGTTAGCACCGTGCCCGCTTTTTGTTTTGCTATTTTGATAGCAAAAGAACCTTTGCTGCTTGCTTTCCCGCTTCCGATTTTGGTGCTTCCTCTTTTTATGGTAATGAATGCATTCGCTTCTGACGTTCCAGTAACAGTAGTTGTGGCATCACTGACTACTCCAACCTTTGGTTTTGCAGGTGGAGTCTTGTCCATTACCGTTACTGTTGTGCCTGCGCTCTTATTGTGTGATGCATCTTCTGCAAAAATTACTAACCTTGTTCCCGCTTTCTGTTTAGAAATAGAAATAATAAATGTTCCATCTGCTTTAGCAGCTCCGGAACGAAGCAAGTTACCGTTCACCATAATAGAAACTGTCGAATATGCTTCAGCCTTACCAGTGACAGATGTATCTTGATCACTCACACCGTTTATAATAGGTGTGGCTGGAGGTGTATTATCATAAACCGTTATAAGCGTTTCTCCGCTCTTATTTCCTTTCGCATCCGTCGCATATATATGTAATTTAGTGCCTGCCTTTTGACTTGGAATTTTTATATTAAAAGAACCAGTAGTGCTTACTACACCTGTTCCTATGTTCGTACCGTTCACAGTAATAATAATCGTATTATTTGGATCTGCAGTACCACTTACATAAGTATCTTTATCACCCACTGAATGGACTAGTGGTTTTGTAGGAATTTCGCTGCCCTTGGATAAAAGTGTATAGGTTACATCCTGTCCTTTATCCTGTGGAACAGAGAAACTTTCTTTAGAGCTTAGGTTTCTTATCACAGCGCCGCCTCCCTTTAAATTCAGCGCTGAACCACTATAAGGTTTCACTTTCACAGAGTCAAAATTTTTATCCCCTTTAAAACCATATAATCCGGAGCTTTCCTTCAGGACAAGGGCTGCACGGAAAGCTGTCATAAATTGTCCAAAGGTTAAATTCGGATTAATGTACTTGTGTATAAGGTCTTGCACCGCCAAATAATCATTGTGTGGGTCATTGATTAATTCTTTAAAAATACCATCACCTTGGCCGCATTGATCCTTCAAATATTCCATAAACAAATAGGATAAAGAATAGTTTGCTAGAGTGTCTCCATAATAATCCCAATAGAGCAAGGAATGCCCATTTGTGATGTCCGTATCATTATTATAGTAATCGATGCGATCCTGCAATGCTGCGCCAGAATAGATCTGCTCCGCAGCCATCGCAAGCCCTTCATCCATCCAGGTGTCAGTTTCGTAATTTCCCTGGACAAGAACCTTCTGATTAAAATTAATCATATGCTGAAATTCATGAGCAAGAGTTGAGTACGCTTCTGACACATCCTTTGACGAAGACATGCCCATCAGTGGATATGTATCTATATAAAAGATTTCTGATTGATTGGAATATGAGGTAGTATATAAGTCCTTTGGATCAAAATATCCAGCTACATACCCACCATAACCGCTGAATCCATCTTGAATGTCATAACATAAGATATTCACCTTTCCATTATGATCCACATCAGACGGGTTTCCAAAATTATTCACATCTAATGGATAAATGCGACTATCAAATTCCTTTCCTAATAAAGCAGCTTGGTCTGCATTAATTTCATTATTATTCACCCATACATTTGCGTGTGTTCCACTATAGAGTAAGGTCGCATTAATAGTGGAATAGGCACCAGTATCTGTATTTTGTACATAAAAAGATTTGCTATCCCCTGTTTGATAGTTTGCTTGAATTGACCTCTCACTTCTTTTTACCGTGTTATCTTGATATTTTTCTGCATCAAAAGGGACCACATAGTCTAATTTATATGCTGACTTATTAATGTTTTTACTATAAGCATATTGGTCATTATTAATTTGAAATGACCCTGCGCTTTCTACTTGACTTGATTCAGTAGATTCATTACTTATTAATTCATAATATTGCGAATCACTTTGTTGGGTGGATTCTTGAAAGAATGGATTGGTCACCTTAAAATAAGTAGCTGCAGAATAATAAGTATCTGAGACGCTTCTAAGAATCCCGACTCTCATATAAATATATGGATCATTTTCATAAAGAGATTTATCGACGGAAATTCCCAAATCTAACGTTCCGCCAGCCTCTCCAACATTTGTTGTAAAACTACCTAAATAAGACATATTCCCATTATTATTTGTATAAAACTCCACATTTAAATACGAATCCTGACTAGAGTCATCGTTTCCATGACGAAGAAGTACTTGCAATTTTGTATCGGAGTAATCCGACGTCGACATATATGTAAGATAATGATAACTGCCAACACTATCATGTAAAGGACTAAGAGATTGACCGTTTTGCATAAGTGGATAATCACCTGGATTAAGATAATTTTGATTTCCTATCTTATCTAAATACGGTTTCGTATTTTGCTTGATACTATCATTTACAGTTTTGGATGGCTGCTCATTTTGATAGGTAGAACTTTGGGCAAAAGCTCCTATTGGTACTCCGAATAACAATATAAATGCAAATAATAAGTAAAAAGTATTCCTCACTATTTTCATATTGTCCTCCTTTCCTGTCTATCATCAT
>Ga0224736_1069_pt1 | contig 25022 bp, 23 predicted proteins | sample IA12soil_MG_GH6A_FD_161628 | JGI IMG/M metagenome (GOLD analysis project Ga0224736, IMG submission 161628) | Enriched cells from agricultural soil in Iowa, United States - IA12soil_MG_GH6A(-) | ecosystem: Environmental > Terrestrial > Soil > Agricultural land | place: USA: Iowa | collected 2017-05-08
AGTCAAAAAGACAATGTAACGGGGAATTTCGCTCTGTTTGTCCTTAAGAGCAATTCAAAAGGACAATGTACCAAGGAACTTCGTCCGAACTGTCCTTTAGAGTTATTCAAAAAGACAATGTAAGAAGGAACCTCACGTCAGCTTGTCCTTAAGAGCAATTCAAAAGGACAATGTAGCAAGGAAAGCTACCAGTTTATCCTTGAAAATGCGTCAAAAGAACATTCAAGCAATGATCCTCTTTTTAGATCGAGACTAAGCAAGCTATCCATATATTCACCCAAGCTTGCACAACTAACCAATCAAGAAGGACTGATTGTCCCGAAGGATTTCTAAAAATATCGGACAGTCACCCACTTCCTTGCCTTTAAATAAATTAAAGGAGGAGGTATGTTCCGATGGTTAAACTATACGAGAAGGATATATTGTATGCCCCTCTAGAATCATGGCAACAGGAAGCCATGAGTGCTTTTGATGCAAAGATTACACATAAAACCTTAAAATTCCCATGTATTCCGGCTTATCAAGGATATATTTTAAATCAAATGAAATTCGGTTTTGCGAGTGATCCGAGGGATGAAAATGCATCGTTTGAACTCGCGGGTTTATTAAAAAAATATGGGCAAGCCTCGAGAAATATGGGGATTTATACAGCGTTAATTGTCTTTTTTAAGACACCAGAGGATTTGAAAAGTCAATACACAGTAAGTGATTATGAAATGCTCTTTTGGCAGTTATTAAATCGTGTAAGCTCTTTGGATGAAACAAATTGGGTAGAATCTATTTCTCAAGACCCACACGATCCAACTTGGGAATTTTGTTTTCACCATGAACGATATTTTGTCTATTGTGCGACACCTGCCCACGAAAAAAGAAAGAGCAGACATTTTCCAACCTTTATGCTCGCAATCACCCCGAGGTGGGTACTGGATGAGTTTAGTGCATCTATCTCTAAAGCAGAAAAAATGAAAAAAATGATTCGTACACGTTTGGAAAAATATGATAATATCCCTCCGCATCCGGATTTAAAATGGTATGGTCAGCAAGATAATTATGAATGGAAGCAATACTATTTACGAGATGATGATACTTCCTTGCCTTCTTGTCCGTTTAAGCATGCGTGGAAAAAATAAATGCACCTAAATTTAGGTGTTTTTATTTTTGCATTACTTAACCTAATATTCTTGAGCAGGTGAAATTCCCATTTTTTTTATAATCGAGCCATAGTTTTCTGTTGTTTATGGTACTCTAATGATATCTAAAACAAATTGAGAGGTATACTATCATGGAATCGAATGCTGTAGAATTGAGAAGGATTTCAAAGAGTTTTTCTGCTAATGGAAAGGTTGAAAAAGTACTTAATCAAATCAATGGCACTGTTCAAACAGGCGCTATATTAAATATTCTTGGACCATCTGGTTCTGGAAAAAGCACTATTTTATCTATGTGTAATTTATTATTAGCACCCGATGAAGGAGAAGTATATATCCATGGTAAGGAAGTGAGAAAATGGAATATTCCTGAATTAAGGCAGAAAGTTGGAATTGCATTTCAATCCGCACCGATGATTCCAGGAACCGTGCTAGATAATTTAATGCTTCCTGCAAACATTCATCAAATGACTATCCACCATCCAGAACAATATCTTAATAAGGTTGGGCTTCCAACATCTATGCTGCAAAAAAATGTTCAAGATTTATCAGGGGGTCAAAAACAACGTTTGGCATTAGCAAGAACATTAGTAAATCGTCCTTCGATATTATTATTAGACGAAATTACTTCCGCACTGGATCCGAGCTCCGTAAGAGAGATTGAAGAGCTTATACTAAGTATACATAAAGCAGAAAATACGACGATACTATGGGTGACTCATGATTTAGAACAGGCAAGAAGGGTAGGAACAGAATGCTGGCTTATTGTTAATGGGGAATTGGTAGAACAAGGCACAAAGGACGAGTTTTTTTCTTCTCCAAAAGATGATCGGACAAAGCAGTTCTTGGCGAAGGGGATGAAGGCTTTAACATGAATACATTAGCGCTTATTCTAAGCTTTGGATTTGTATTTGCTGCTCTTATCCTATCGAAATCATTTAAATTAGGACTTGGAAAAGATCTTATTATAACCGCAATCCGAGCTACTATCCAATTATTAATTATTGGATATGTTTTAAAGGTAATTTTCGGTCTAAACAATCCAATTGTTATTATTGTGATGCTGTTAGCAATGATCTTTGTTGCTTCAAGAAATGCAGTAAAAAGAGCGAAAGGTTTACGAAATATCACATGGAAGATTTTTATTACCATTTTAATAGTGGAAACCATCACGATGGCGTTTTTGCTTAGTGTTCATATCATTCCTGCCACACCGCAATATATTATCTCGATAAGCGGAATGATTATCGGAAATTCAATGGTAATTGCAAGTTTGTATTTAAACCGATTGAAATCCGATTTGAATTTGCGGAAACAGGAGGTTCTCTTAATGTTGTCATTAGGGAGCACACCAAAGCAGGCTATTTTTCCAATTATTAAAGAATCTATTCGATCAAGTCTAATTCCAACAATAGAAAGTCAAAGAACAATTGGTTTAGTTCAATTACCTGGAATGATGACTGGGCAAATTGTAGCTGGGGCGGATCCAATCCATGCTGTAAGACTACAGTTATTAATCGTCTTTATGATCATGTCTGCAGCCACATTTACGGGCATTATCTTGGGGCTTTTGATTTATCCTAGTTTATTTAATAAATATCAGCAATTAGTAGTTGAGGATTGGGAGTAAATTATAGATACCATAAAAAACACTTGGATGGTCCAAGTGTTTTTTTATGGTATCTAGACTATTAATAGAAATTCCGGGAAATAATCAGCAGAAAAAAGTATATTATTATACAATTTCAAAAATCGTATTATTTTAGTATAATATGACCTGGGAGTTTTATTATTTTGAAAAATGGGTAAAGAAAAGGGAAACTATTACAAAATAATAATTTGATTTCTGCATTATATGAAAGGGGTAACATATGTGAGCTCTATTAAAAGAAGTATGGGGACATTCAGTTTAATGATGACTGGATTAGGCTCAATTATTGGATCAGGATGGTTATTTGGTGCCTGGAGGGCAGCTGGAATCGCTGGACCAGCTGCTATATTTTCTTGGATTATAGGAATGATTGTTATTCTTTTTATTGCACTTTCCTATGCTGAACTGGGTTCTATGTTTCCAGAATCAGGAGGAATGGTACGCTACGCGCAATACACTCATGGCTCTTTTGTAGGTTTTATTGCTGCGTGGGCTAACTGGATTGCGATTGTATCTGTCATCCCAACTGAAGCCATTGCTTCGATTCAATATATGCATTCATGGCCATTTGCATGGACTAAAACGCTTATGAACGGAAATGATTTAACCCTCTTTGGTATTGCACTAGTTATTGTACTTTTACTTATTTATTTCTTTTTAAACTATTGGACAGTGCAATTATTCTCAAGAGCAAATAATTTAATTACTGTTTTTAAAATCATTATTCCGTTGTTGACAATTATCGGATTGATAACAGCAGGTTTTCATCCTGGTAACTTTCATCTTCCTTCCCAAGGTTTTACACCAAATGGATGGTCAGGTGTCTTTACTGCGGTTGCTATTTCTGGGATTGTGTTTTCGTTTAATGGATTTCAAAGTCCTATTAATATGGCCGGGGAGGCTAAAAATCCAAAACGTTCCATTCCAATTGCCATTATCGGCTCTTTACTAATTGCCGTCATTATTTATGTTTTGCTGCAAATTACATTTATAGGGGCAGTCGATCCGTCATTGGCAGCAAAAGGATGGGGTTCCATTGAATTTAGTTCGCCATTTGCTAACCTTGCTATTGCCCTTAGTGTTAATTGGCTGGCAATTGTATTATATTTAGATGCGTTCGTTTCCCCTTCCGGAACCGGAACCACTTATACTGCCACCACAGCAAGGATGATCTATGGGATGGAACAAAACGGCTATTTTCCAAAGATATTTGGAAAAATCCATCCGTTCTATGGAGTGCCAAGACCTGCGATGTTTTTCAATCTTGTCGTTAGTTTACTCTTCCTTTTTATCTTTAGAGGCTGGGGAGCATTAGCAGAAGTCATATCTGTTGCCACCATTATTTCATATATTTGTGGACCGATATCTGTCATGGCACTACGTAAAATTGGTGTCCATTTTCGAAGACCCCTAAAAGTAAAAGGACTGTCTATCATCGCGCCTCTAGGTTTCATTTTCGCAACATTCATTTTATATTGGGCAAGATGGCCGCTTACCGGTGAGGTAATGTTTATTATGATTATCGGATTACCGCTTTATTTTTATTATCAAATGAAGAATAAATGGGAGGGGTTTAGAAAAGATCTGAAAGCAAGTATATGGTTAATTGTGTATTTAATTGTCATGGCGCTATTTTCTTATTTAGGTAGCGAAAAGTTTGGCGGAATAAACGTTATAAAATATGGATGGGATTTTATATTTCTGGTTGTTCTCTCGATTATATTTTATTACTGGGGTGTGAAAAGTGCATGGGAGAGCATATATTTAAAAGAAGCTGAGGAAGTAAATAAAGAGGCATACGCTACTGATAAGAAATCGAATCATGCAGGATAAAAGATCACAACACTCGCGAAAATACTTGCGGGTGTTTTTATTTTTAATTTAATAAAAAGGGGTCGAAGGAAAAATATGCATATTATCTAAATATTAGCAGGATTAAAGTGGATTTACTCGAATAATATTGAATAGACATAAATCAATAAGAGGAGATTCATATGCATTTTCCTGTTTATATTTTTGGGATTCATCCTCATCTTTTATTTGAATCATTATCCTACTTTATTGGATTTCGCGTTTATTTATATACAAGAAATAAAGGTCGAATTCCGATGGAAAAAGCAATGTGGGTTATCGTTGGGGCAATTTTTGGCGCGGCTTTTGGTTCGAAACTTGTGTATTGGTTTGAAGATCCTATTAAAACGTTCCATCATTGGAATAACCTTACTTATATGATGGAAGGGAAGACGATTGTTGGTGGACTCTTAGGTGGCCTCATAGGGGTGGAGTCAGCAAAGAAAATCATTGGCTGGAAGAATTCTACCGGTGATGATTTTGTTCTACCAATAGCGGTTGGAATGATGATTGGAAGAGTTGGCTGCTTCTTAACGGGGCTGGATGATCATACATATGGAATTGCGACAACCTGGTTCACCGGAATTGATTTTGGTGATGGAGAGAAGCGTCATCCTACACAAATCTATGAAATGGTTTTTCTATTATTCCTCGTCATTATTTTAATGGTCATGAAGAAAAAACAGTTCGTCGTGTGGGAAGGATATTTGTTTCAATTGTTTATGCTAAGCTACTTAGCTTTTCGGTTCTTGATTGATTTTATTAAACCAACTCCTCATCCATATTTTCACTTAAATAATATACAGCTTGCTTGTATTTTGGGAATGATTTATTATGTTCAACTTCTTGTGAAAAAGTCGATATTCCTCAATAAAAGAATGGAGAATCAGCATGCCAAATAGACCATATACTTATTATGATTTAACCATTAGTATTTGTTCCAAGTGCTTACGCAAAGTCGAAGCAAAAATTATTTTTGAAAATGAAAAAGTATATATGGTGAAAACCTGTATGAAACACGGAAAGGAAAAAGTGTTAATTTCTACAGATATTGAGTATTACAAATGGTGCAGAGAATTTATTAAACCTTCCGAAATGCCACATCGTTGGAATACCACGATAAAATATGGCTGTCCATATGATTGCGGTCTATGCCCAGATCATGAACAACATAGTTGTCTGACCTTGCTGGAAATAACCGAGAGATGCAATCTCAAATGCCCAATTTGCTATGCGGAATCATCTCCGCACACAGGGTCATTCCGATCCTTAGAACAAATTGAATTCATGCTTAACGCTATTGTTGAAAACGAAAAAGAGCCAGATATTATTCAAATCAGCGGCGGGGAGCCAACGATCCACCCTCAGTTCTTCGAGATATTGGATATGGTAAAGTCAAAACCTGTAAAACATATTATGGTAAATACCAATGGCCTGAAAATTGCCGGAGATAAAGAATTTGTAAAACGACTTGCAGAATACAAACCAGGCTTTGAAATCTATTTGCAATTTGATAGTTTTGAAGCGGATTCTTTAAAAGAACTACGCGGTGTGGACTTAACGAAGGTAAGACAAAAAGCCATCGATAACTTAAATGAACATAATATTTCTACGACATTAGTTGTCACGTTAAAAAAGGGTCTTAATGATCATGAAGTTGGGAAAATCATTCAATACGGCTTAGAACAAAAATGTGTCCGCGGCGTTACCTTCCAGCCAATTCAAAGTGCTGGAAGATTAGAAGATTTTGATCCAAAAACGGATCGTTTAACCTTAAGTGAAGTTAGGCAGATGATTATCGATCAATCCGGTGTTTTCGGTGAAAAAGATATGGTTCCAGTCCCGTGCCACCCAGATTCATTGGCGATGGGCTATGCCTTCAAAATGAATGGTATAGTCACACCTCTTACAGGAATGATTGATCATCGAATTTTGCTGGAAGGGGAACGTAATACAATTGTTTTCGAACAGGATGAAAATATCCGCAATATGATCTTTAAAGTATTTTCCCTTAATCATTCACCTGATTCATCTGCTATGTCGTTAAAAGACTTATTATGTTGTTTGCCAAAAGTCAATTTACCTGGCGATATTGGCTATGATAATGTTTTTCGCGTCATTATCATGCAATTTCAGGATGCTCATAATTTTGATGTACGATCTGTGAAAAAATCTTGTGTTCATATTGCTCATCCAGATGGCAGAATTATTCCGTTTGACACCTATAATTTGTTTTACAGAGATGAAAAGGAACTAGAATTGATGAAAATCCAAGAAGAAATATTAGCTGGCAGATGATCGAAGGGGTGAAAAGATGACAGATCATGATAGTTCCATAAAAAAACCCTCCGAACCAAAAGAAGAGGGAAGCATTTGGGCTGGAATTGGTATTGGGATAGGTATTTATCTCATTACTTTCTTTATTGAGATGAAGTTTGCTTTACTATTTTTTGCCGGTCCTATTGTTCATCTGTTTGCTATCATTTTCTTTTTTGCAAAAGGGAAAAAATTCACAGGAATTGGTTTGCTTATACTTGCAGGGATCATGATACTACTGGCTTCCGCATGTTTTGGGCTTATTATTTTTTCATTAAACAATGGTGGATAGGTATAATTAGATGAAATACACTCCTTTTTCATAGTATAGTAGAGGTAGCTAGAAAAAGGAGAAGATTTGAATGAAGTTAGTATCATGGAATGTGAATGGACTAAGAGCCTGTGTGAAAAAGGGGTTTTTAGATTATTTTAAAGATATAGATGCGGATATTTTTTGTGTACAGGAAACAAAACTGCAAGACGGTCAAATAGAATTGGATTTAGATGGCTATTATCAATATTGGAATTATGCGCTGAAAAAAGGCTATTCCGGAACAGCTATTTTTACCAAGCGAAAACCTTTGTCGGTCCAATATGGTTTTGATAAGGATGAATACGAGCCGGAGGGAAGAATTATAACGCTGGAGTTTGCAGATTTCTATATGGTGAATGTATACACGCCTAACTCTCAACGTGATTTGGCAAGGCTAGATAAACGGTTGGCCTGGGAAGATAAAATCCGGGATTATTTAATAGAATTAGATTCCAGAAAACCTATTATCCTTTGCGGAGATTTAAACGTTGCTCATATGGAGATAGATTTAAAAAATGCAAAATCGAATAGAGGCAATTCTGGTTTTACAGATGAGGAACGTGGTAAAATGACAGATTTGCTCCAATCCGGCTTTATGGATACATTTCGAACTCTATATCCGGATAAAGAAGGCGCCTATACATGGTGGTCTTATATGAATAAGGTAAGGGAGCGCAATATTGGATGGCGGATTGATTATTTTATAACTTCTGTAAGACTTCGGGAGAAAATAATAGACGCTGGAATTCATCCTGAAATTATGGGTAGTGACCATTGTCCTGTTTTCCTTGAAATAGATATGTAGTTAATTAAGGCGCTTATTGTGATGAAAGCAATCAAGTGCCTTTTTTCCTAAATCGAACGAAAAAACGCTTTATTATTGTCTGAATATATTGTATATTAATAAATGGTGGATTTAGATGAGGTGAATTTTTTGGAAGATATTATTATTATGGCTATTATCTTTGCTGTGCCAATTGTTGCGATTATTACGAGTCACTTTCAGAAAACTGCAAGAATAAAAGCTAGCTATATAAAAGATCAATTAGAATTAGAAAAGCTTAAACATGAAAATTATTTACTGGAAACCCAAAAGCTGAAGCTTGAGCTGGAGAAAATGCAGATGGAGACGGAGGACAAAACGAAAATATTATGATGGGTCAAAAGGAAATCATTTAATGGATTTCCTTTTTTTATGTAACGTTTTAAGGAAACCTACGTCTAAATAATGGAAATCAATTTTGGGGGGGATTGGATGAGGAAATGGAAGATAATTATTGCTATTGGATGTTTGATCATGATTGGATATATAGGATTCACTTATTTCCAAATAAAGCAAACCGCAAAGGAGCGTCCGCCTAAGAACGTTCCTTATCTCATTATCTTAGGTGCAAAAGTAAAAGGAGATAAGATGTCAAAGGCATTGTATGAAAGGGCAAAAACAGGATTAGTTTACCTGCAGGATAATCCTCAGACAAAAGTCATTGTAACTGGTGGACAGGGAGCAGATGAGAAAATTTCGGAGGCAGAAGCCGCCCGTAGATTTTTTGTGGAACAAGGTATTGATAAAGAACGAATTTTAATAGAAAAACGTTCCGTTACTACATATGAAAACATTAAATTTTCTAAAAAACTATATAATGTCAAGGAAGCGGTTATTGTTAGCAATGATTTTCATGTATTTCGAGCTATCAAATTATCAGAGGGACTAGGAATAAAGTCTTATCCTTTAGCAGCAGAAACACCAAAAGTTGTAAAAGCAAAATTATATGGAAGAGAATATCTTGCCATCTTAAAATGGAGAATAACAGGGAAATAAGATAGTTGTAGAACTAGACATGAACGAATATCTGAAACAATCCTTATACTTTCTTATCAAAAAAGGAAATCATCCTCTTTAAAACGGTTTGATCTCCTTTTTTTATAGTATTCTATAATTGGATATTCCACATTTTTCAATTTTTTACTATAATTAAATAATAATCTAAAAGCAGGGGTTGAAAGAATATTGAAGAGAAGCTATGTGCTCCTCCTATTGTTAGCTTACTTAGCTGCTTTAGGCAGTTCGATTTTCGTTTATCAGAACAAAATATCTCATCCGGTCGTAAAGGACAAAGGACGGTTATTGCCAATAAAAGTTAAAAACATCCAGTCTGCTACCGGTGAGCAAGAGCTACAACAAATAGTCCGAGAAGCCAATAAAACAAATGACAAACTTACTATTGCAGGTATGCAGCACAGCCAGGGCGGACAAACATTATATCCTAATGCTATGTTAATAGACATGAAATCTTATAATAAAATTGTTAGATTTGATCGGAAAAGAAAAACGATTACAGTTCAGAGCGGTGCGACTTGGAATGATATTCAAAAATATATTAATCCATATGGTTTAGCAATTAAAGTCATGCAATCTCAAAATATTTTTACGATTGGAGGTTCACTAAGTGTCAATGTTCATGGAAGAGATATTCGCAATGACGCGTTAATTGACACAGTTGAATCCTTTCGCTTACTGAATCCTGACGGAGACATAATAAATGTTAGTCGTAAAGAAAATAGTAGTTTATTTTATTCGGTGATCGGTGGCTATGGATTATTCGGAATTATATTAGATGTAACTTTAAAATTAACGGACGATGAATTATATAGAACGCGAACCAAGATTATGGATTATAAGAAGTATGAAGCATACTTTCAAAAAAATGTATTAAATAATCATTCCGTTAAAATGCATTTAGCACGTATTTCCATAGCACCTAATACATTTTTAAAAGAGATGTATATAACGGATTATGTGGAGGCAAACCAGCATGATTTATCCCAATATAATCATTTAAAAGGGGAAACTATTGCGATCCCTAAGTTTTTTCTTGGGCTTTCGAGATATAGCGACTGGGGGAAAAATCTGTTTTGGGATGTTCAAAAGAAATACATGAAAATGAGCGACGGAAAACTAGTATCCAGAAACAATGTGATGCGATCGGATTCAAATTTTATGGAATACGATAGTTCAACGCGAACGGAAGTTTTGCAGGAGTACTTTGTTCCTGTGAATCAGTTTACAAGTTATATAGATAGCTTAAGAGAAGCATTGAAAAAAGAGAAGGACTTTAACCTATTAAATATTACCATTCGGTTTGTAGATAAGAATCAAGAGGCCGTTATGTCATATGCGAAGGATGATATGTTTGCACTAGTCTTATTAATTAATCAGGGTCAATCGAAAAAAGATATTGAGCAAACACAAAGAGTAGTTCGGAACATGATTAATATTACGTTGGAACACCATGGCAGCTACTATTTACCGTATTACTCTTATCCTAGTAAAAAACAATTGCATGAAGCATATCCAAGGACAGATGAATTTTTTAACATGAAACGGAAATACGATCCAAAAGAACGGTTCGTGAATTTATTTTACGAGGAGTATGGAAAATGACCTATAAAAGATTTCTTTATTATCAAAGTATCATCGTTATGGCAAGCAGCATGATCTTTCCGTTTTATGTTTTATTATTAAAAAATGTTGGGGACAGCTATGCACAGTTTGGTTGGGCATATGGACTATTTGCGTTAACCTCAGCGCTTGCCTATCCGACAATCGGCAAGTTTTCCGATCAATTAGGTGAAAAGGTATTATTTATTCTATATTCATGGGGGATGGCTGTACTTTTATTGTTTTTTCCTCTTGTAACAGAAGTTTGGCAAGTCTATATTCTACAAATTATCATGGGAATTTTAGGTGCTGTGCAAAAAAATACGGAAAAAACAGCCCTTGCTAAAAATGTCAAAAAAGAAAATGCCGGAAAAGAAATCGGAAACTATCATGTCTGGACCTCTGTTGGGGCTGCAATAGCAATCATTCTTACAGGGTATATTGTCGATTTTATTACCATTGGCAGCATCTTCTACTTAGCATCCCTTATCTATTTTATTAGCGGGTTTCTGCTATTAAAGAAAAGAAAAGAATAATGTTGCGAATATTTAGGTAAATAACTCTTTACAAGGATTCCTATTTTTTATAAAATAATGTGGAAACTATTTTTTATCAGCAAAGGAGGAATAAAGTCGATATGAGTATGTCCGTTGTTTTTCAAATGGTTTTGGCTTGATACGGGATACGTATGCCCATTTTTAGCAAAACCAATCGTGAAACAACGGATAATCAGACCTGTTCCTCATTAAATATTCGTGTATTTAGAACTTTGTTCTATATGCAAGTAAAAAGGCGGGGTTTGTTTTCCCTGCCTTTTTTCCATCTATATACTTGAGGTTTAGTTTAAACATGTCCTCCATGTTTTGCGATTGGTTCAAATTGAACTTATTGGAGGGAAATGCAAATGAGTATTGTAAGTGTGAAAAACTTAACCCATTATTATGGTGATAAATTAGTTTTTAAAGATATTGATTTCCGTCTCTTAAGGTCGGAGCGAGTTGGTTTAGTTGGACCCAATGGAGCGGGGAAATCGACACTTTTGAAAATTTTAACTGGGATGATTTTGCCTGATGATGGTACAATTGAATGGCTTCCAAATATCAGAGTAGGATTTTTGGAACAGCATACAGAATTGTTAGAAGGTTTGAGTATTCGTGATTATTTACGAAATGCCTTTCAGCATTTATATAAGCTTGAAGAGGAAATGCTAGATATTTCAAGAAAAATGGAAACATGCAATGAAGAGGAATTAACGAGGCTTTTAAATCGCTTCGCCCATATTCAAGAGTTATTGGATCATCATAATTTCTATTTTCTTGACGCGAAAATGGATGATATTGCAAACGGACTTGGGATACAAGCACTTGGAATGGAGACGGATGTTTCATCTTTAAGCGGTGGACAAAGAACAAAGCTATTATTAGCTAATTTGCTGCTTAAGGAACCGGATATATTATTACTAGATGAACCAACTAACTATTTGGATGTTGCTCACATTGAGTGGCTCAAAGATTATTTGAGGAATTACCCAAATAGTTTTATCCTTATTTCTCATGATGTGTATTTCATGAATGAAGTAGTAAATGTCATTTATCATTTGGAAAACTTCCAGTTAACAAGGTATTTGGGTGATTATAATAAATTTATGGAAACGTATGAATTTCGCAGACAGCAGCAGTTAATTGCCTATGGCAGACAACGGGAGGAAATTCAGAAGCTGGAAAACTATATCCAAAAAAATAAAGCGCGGGCTTCCACTACTAAACAGGCGAGATCGCGTGAAAAGAAATTAATGAAAATGGAGCGTATCGAAAAACCGGATAGTACTCCTAAACCAAGGTTCTATTTTAAAGTCAATGTTCGTGCGACAAGTAAAATAATTGAAACTAAGCAGTTGGAAGTGGGGTATGAAACACCGCTATTGCCTCCCATTAGTGTTACCCTAAAAAGAGGAGACAAAGTTGCTGTGACCGGACATAACGGGATTGGTAAATCAACCATGTTAAAAACAATCATGGGAGAATTAAAGCCCCATAGTGGAACGATTGAATTCGGTCAATATGTAAAACCCTCCTATTTTGCACAAGAGGAAAGCATGGAGTCTGAACTTACGCCATTGGAATATATCTGGGCCATGCATGAAAAAATGACACAAAAAGAAATTCGTCGCGCTCTTGCTCAGGCTGGATTAAAAAAGGACCAAGTTTTTCAGCCTTTGAAATCTCTGAGTGGCGGAGAACAAACGCGAGTGAGATTATGTCAGCTCATGCTGGAAGATAGCAATTGGCTTATCTTAGATGAACCTACGAATCATTTGGACGCAGTTGCGAAGGAAGTTTTAGCAAATGCGCTATCCCAATATGATGGTACTGTTCTATTAGTTTCACATGAGCCGGAATTTTTTCAAGATTGGGTAACGGATATATGGAATTTGGAAGAATGGAAGGGCAATAAAAGCTAATTTGCAAGTTTGAGTCGAAGGGCATCTATACTTATGTAAGATGTCCTTTTCTTAAATGAAATATTTGTTTATGAGATTTCCATGACATGTAAAAACAGCTATTAAAAGAAGGTGAAAATGTGGAACCTATTCAAGATCATTTAAAGGAGCATTTAGACGTAGTATTCGTTGGATTTAATCCAAGTATTAAATCAAGTGAAACCGGGCATCATTTTGCCAATCCAAACAACCGTTTTTGGAAAATTTTATATGAAGCTGGAATAACTCCCAGGAAGTATCTTCCTGAGGAAGATTTTACATTACTGGAACTAGGTTATGGATTAACCAATATCGTTGCAAGACCAACAAAAAGTGCGGATGAAATTACAAAGGAAGAGTACAAACAAGGAAAAGAAATACTGAAGCAAAAATTTCAGAAATTAAAACCGTTAATCGTTTGTTTTGTTGGAAAAGGGGTCTATCAAGAATACAGTGGAAAGCGCAACATTTCGTGGGGAGTCCAAGACACATCTATTGTATCTGGAACCATTGATTTTGTCGCGCCATCATCCAGCGGACTTGTTCGCATGAACATAAATGACATAATAGACATTTATAAGGAACTTCCAAAGCTAATAGCAACTTTAAAAGTTAATAATAAATGAGGGAAAGCATAAAAAGATACGTTTAAATACTGGGTTTTTGTAAAAAATATGGAACGGCGCCGAAATAATAACATTCAGATAAGAGGGTTAAAACTTCCACTTCCAACTTATTGAAACTGCTGATACCATCTCTACTTTGCTTGGCAAATACAGCAATGAATGCAGCGCCGAGTTATTTGAAAATAGTTAAGGGAATAAACCTGTCACGAATCCACTTCCGAATATTACTTACCCAAACCATAACATGAAAAATAATTTCTTTCCCAGAATAAATTTATTAAGCAAATATTCCTAATCATGAACAAAGTCCGGGGGTCAAAATAAATGATACCTATCTTACATGCTAAGGAGATAAATAATTTTCATGTTTAATGATAAAATACTAGGAACTTAACGGTGCAGTTGTTGAAGAAATAAAGAAGAGGCTGGGACACAACGCAGTGAAAATCAAAAAAACGCATGAAATCAAATTTAAAAACCTTGATTTCATGCGTTTTTGCTTTCGTAGTTTTAACCAATTTCAATGATTTTTTTACTTATGTCCCAGCCTCTTCTTTTCATTTTTCCTAGCAGCTAATAATGAATCCAAATAACTTTATTTCTTTTGCTTAAAGGTTAATGCCAACAAAATAAAGAGAATTATAAGACTTACGCAAGTACCAACCTTATTCTGTGTATTAAACATAAAGGATACAAATATCGTAATTAAGCCGATTAAAGCAATGATTGTTGTAAACGGAAACCATTTAACCTGAAAGAAAGGTTTTTCCTTATATTTCGGTCGTAATTTTAATTGAGAGCAGCATATGCCAATCCAAATTAACATTATAGTGAATCCAGGTACGGTCATCATATAGTTGATGATTTTCTCCGGAGTTAAATATGCGAGGAAAACACCTACAAGAATAAGGAATCCAGTAATAAGTATGCCATTAATCGGTGTGCCGTTTTTAGACACCTTTAAAAACATTTCCGGTGCTTCCCCTGTTTGCGCCATAGAAAATAGGGTTCTAGAAGTTGCATAAATACCAGAATTGGCCGCGGATAAAACAGCCGTTAAAAGCACAAAGTTCATAATATTTGCTGCTCCTGGAAGTCCTGCAGTACTAAACACCTGAACAAATGGGCTATCAGCTCCTGATACTTTATCCCATGGAATGATTCCACAAATAATGAGAATTGGTAGAATGTAGAATATAATCACTCTCCAAACGGTACCTTTTACAATTTTTGGCATAACCATCTTTGCGTTTTGTGTTTCTGTAACGGCCACCCCAATTAGTTCAGCACCTCCGTAGGAAAACATTACAACTAAAAAGGCACTAAATGTTCCTCCAAAACCGTGGGGGAAGAATCCGCCATTTGCGGTATAGTTCGATATTGGGTTGCTTATGGAACTCGGAAAAATACCAGTTAAAATAAGGCATCCTAGAATAATAAAGGCAATAAGGGCAAAAATTTTAATCCCTGCGAACCAAAATTCAAGCTCGCCATAAAATTTAACATGGAAAGAGTTGATTGCTAAGATCACCACTGCGCATAGAAGGCTTAAAAGCCATAATGGGATTGTGGGAAACCAATATTGAAGAAAGCTTCCTCCCGCCAATAATTCAACCGTTGTGACAATCACCCAATTAATCCAGTACAACCAACCGACTAAGAAAGAAATACGATGCCCGAATGCCTTATGTACTAAATGCTGTACATTCATTCCAGGATAGGCAATGGCCATTTCTCCTAATGCTGTCATGACGATTAAAAGTAATAGACCACCAACTAAATAAGCGAAAACAACACTTGGACCAGCAAGCGATAAGGTATCAGAACTGCCTTTAAATATACCTGTTCCAATCATTCCTGCAAGTGCAATAAACTGTACATGTCTCGGTAATAACCCCTTTTTTAAATCCTGTTGTTTTTTCTCCATGCTGCTCCTGCCTTTCTCACATAAAATAAAAATCCCTACCAGGAATAATCCTAGTAGGGACGACTTAATATCGCGTTACCACCCTATTTGTAAACAAATAAGCTTACCACTTCATTATCTTAACGATAGATAACCGTCTTATTCTTTAAGGAATAAGCTGCTCCAAGAATGAAATTCGCTACTTGCAAGTGTACTGATTTTCACCCTCCATCAGCTCTCTTTGGACAACATGCAAGAACTACTTTGTTCTCTTCAAAACATTTATTATATGAAATATTCTAAATATCTTTTCAACGTTTATACTTTTAAGCAATAAAGTATGTCTATTAATATAACAAGATGCTCGTTATGTGTCAATTGTTTTTATAATGTTTTTAAAATACGTAATGAAAATTGGGGAATAATAAAAGAACTTTATGATTGGAGGTTATAATATGCCAGAGCTTCCTGAAATGGAACACTATAAACTGCTTTTAAATCAATACATATTAGGTAAGACCGTTACAGATGTTCAAATTAATCGCGTTAAATCGATCAATGTTCCGCCAGAAGATTTTATCCGTAAAGTAAAACTGCATAAAATCACTTATATAGAGCGTCGGGCAAAACATTTATTATTTTATTTGGATAATGGAAATATTTTGTTATTGCATTTAATGCTAGGCGGATGGATGTATTATGGCGGTGCTGCAGATAAACCAAAAAGGACGGTGCAAGTTCAATTATCGTTTGGCAACCATCACCTATATTTCATTGGATTACGTCTGGGGTATTTACATATTCATGATGTGAAGCGAACAGCAGAGGTTCTTTCTGAATTAGGTCCGGAACCGTTAAGTAATGAATTTACCATGGAAGTGTTTCAAACTTTAATTAAAATGAAACACACTAAACTAAAATCAGTTTTGCTTGATCAAAATTTTTTATCTGGTATTGGGAATCGTTATTCCGATGAGATCTGTTATGAGGCGAAAATATTACCAATGAGAGGTCTTGATCAACTAGAAAAAGACGAAGTAATTATGCTGTATAAATCCATTAAAGAAGTATTAAAAACTGCAATTAACAATGGCGGATATATGGAACATCCATTTTTTAAGGGAGATACATTAACTGGAGGATATGAAGCTTTGTTAAACGTTCATGGGAGGGAAGGGGAAATATGTAAGCGATGCGGTTCCATCATCCAGATGGAAAACATATCTTCCCGTAAAACATATTATTGTAAAGGGTGTCAAATATAGTTGATAAACTTAAAAACATATTGGATTCGCATGTTTTACATGCATTTTTTATCATTGATTGTATAGATGGATATGTCATTGCTGCGCGTATTTTGATATTTAGGGTGCATAAAGCGATTGCTAATCATTGGACTAACTCGTAGAAATTCTCCCAATCTAAAAAAGCTATCTAGTATTTGCTATAATAATAAACAACAAGATTTACTTATTGAGGTGTGCAGCAATGGAATATAAAACAATCGGTATACTAGCACATGTCGATGCAGGGAAAACCACTTTTGCAGAACAGCTGCTTTTTCATACAAAGAGTATTTCGAAGCGAGGAAGAGTGGATCATCAAGACGCTTTTTTAGATTCTCATGATATAGAAAAAGCTAGGGGAATAACTGTTTTTGCTGATCAAGCTATATTTGATTTTCATGATTCGCATTATACATTAATTGATACTCCGGGACATGTTGATTTTTCACCGGAAATGGAACGAGCCATTCAAGTCATGGATTACGCAATTGTTGTAATTAGTGCCGTAGAGGGCGTAGAGGGACATACAGAAACAGTATGGAATTTACTTAAAAAGCATCATATTCCTACATTTTTCTTTATAAATAAAATAGATCGTGTCGGCGCGGATATCCAAAGAGTAATAAAGGATATCCAAATAAATTTAACAGAAGACGTTTGTCCTATCGATAAATGTTTCGTAAATGGTCAAATGGTAGAATCATTAAAAGAATTTTTAGCTGAGCGGAATGAAAGCTTGCTTGATGATTATTTGACGGGTAGATACGAGAGTAATAAGTGGTTCGTGGAAATAAGAAGGATGATAAAAAATAATATCGTTTTTCCTCTAGCTTCAGGATCCGCATTACAAGATACAGGGATTACTGACTTTCTGGAACAATTAGATGCATTAACCATTTCTGATTATGCTACAGAAACTTCATTCTCAGGAAGAGTTTATAAAATTCGATATGACGAAAGCGGCGCAAGAACGACTTTTATTAAAGCATTAAGCGGAACACTAAAGGTTAGAGATGAAATTGAATACGTACGGAATGACCAAAAGATAAGTGAGAAAATTACTCAAATTAGAAAGTATAACGGAAAGAAATTTCAAGTTGTTGATAAGGTAGTAGCAGGTGAAGTATTTGCTGTTACAGGATTATCTGCTGTATCTGCAGGAGATGGGCTGGGTGTCCTTGAAGATAAGGCACTTTATGAAATGATTCCTACCCTTAAATCAAAGGTTATATTTGATCCTTCTTTAAATGTGAAAGAGGTATTAAAATGCTTTCGAATGTTGGATGATGAGGATCCTTCCTTAATGGTTATGTGGGAGGAGAAATTTCAAGAGATACATATCCATGTCATGGGAACCATTCAGCTTGAAGTTCTTGAACAAATTGTTCACGCTCGGTTTGGCTTTAAAGTTCAATTTGCAAAACCTGAAATTCTATATAAAGAAACAATTGAATCAGAAGTAGTTGGGTATGGTCATTTTGAACCATTAAAACATTATGCGGAAGTTCATCTTCGATTAGAACCTGGTGAAAGACAAAGCGGAGTGACATTTGAAAGTGTCTGTCACCCAGATGATTTGCCATTTAGTTACCAAAATTTGATTCGTCATCATCTTTTTGAAAAAGAACATCGCGGAATTCTAACAGGCTCTGCGCTAACAGATATAAAAGTTACTTTATTATCCGGAAGAGCGCATATGAAACATACGAGCGGCGGGGATTTCCGAGAAGCTACTTTAAGAGCTTTACGACAAGGTTTGGAAAAGGCTAAGAACCTATTATTAGAGCCCTATTATGATTTTAAAATTAAGGTAGATATTGATCAAATGGGCAGAGTTCTGTCTGATGTGCAAAGTGCCCATGGGAATTTTGAAAATCCCGTGACGCTTGGAAATAAAGCTATCATCAGTGGAAAGGTTCCTGTTTCAACCTTTATGGATTATGGTACAGTTTTAGCCTCCTTTACCCAAGGACGAGGCACTATAAGTCTTGTATTTGGTGGATATTATCCCTGCCATAATCAGAATGAAGCAATAGAAAAAATTCAATATGATAAGGATGCTGATCCAGAATACACATCTTCTTCTATTTTTTGTGCAAAAGGTGCTGGCTACTCTGTTCCTTGGGATGAGGCAGAAGGTAAAATGCATTTGTTGAGGTAGTGGAAAGATAGTATCTATAATTAATTTTATGCGCATGTGTAAATTGGTTTATAAAAATGTTAAATGGTATGTACGGATTTTTCTTTTTTGCAGTGAATTTAATTCATTAAGGAGCTGTTCCCTGTGAATATGCCATTGATTGAAGTTGCACCTCGGGATGATCTGTTTGACTCTGAAATAAATATACGAATTTCGAATCTATTATCAAAAGCTAAAATCTCAATAAAAGCTAATATGATGGACCAATTCGGCTATGATTGGGAATCATTTGCGAGCTTCCGTGCAAATGAAGCGGGGTGCATTGACATTAAGAACCAGACCCCATTCGAAGGAACTTATAAATCTGCTGATGGGATGGGGTTGTTCTGGTCAATGAAGCGGGTGCATAAAGCTGAAGGTATCTCAGACTCTTCTTTGGCTCCCCGATTTTTAGGGCTTGATTTTTATGTAGACGATCAGTTAATTAAAACCTTTACTTTAAAGAGGAGATTTATTGGTAAAAATGTTGTTCGTAAAGAAATTAGACAAAATGGATTAGTGGGAACTTATTTTTATCCTGTTGATGGAATAAAAAGGCAGGCGATTATTTACCTTGGCGGATCGGAAGGTGGACTAATGGAGCGCAAGCCAGCATTATTGGCTTCCCATGGATTTGCAGTGTTAGGACTTGCTTATTTTGGAAAGGAACAGCTTCCTTCAGAATTGATAGAAATACCATTAGAATATTTACAAACCGCTATAAAGTGGCTTTTGTCTCAAGCAGAGGTAGATGAAAGAAAGGGAATAAAACTAATTGGGATATCGAAAGGCGGAGAGCTGGCGCTTCTTGCAGCATCCATGTTTTATGAAGTAAGCGGTGTAGTCGGCATTGTTCCGAGTTCAGTTATTTACCCAGGATTAGGGTCGAAATTCAGCTCTTCCTGGTCATATAAAGGAAACCCTATCCCATTTTTAGATAAGCAAATTCCCGAACACATCCTTGATGAAAATCACCGAAAGCACATGCAAGCTATACCTATTCAATACCGAAATTTTTACCGTGCACGTCTGAGTCAAATCGAAGAAAAGCAAGATGCTATAATTCCGGTGGAAAGGATAAAAGGAGATGTGCTTATTATTTCTGGTGAGGACGATCAACTTTGGCCATCTGATATACACGGAGATATGATAATGGAACGACTTAGAAAGGCATCTTTTCCATATGGATTTGAACATTTGAAATATCGAGGTGCAGGTCACTCTTTTTATATTCCTCATTGGCCAACAGCAAACTGTACAGTTGGAGGATATGGACAAATCAAAATGGATCTAGGGGGAAATCCCGAGAATGCAGCTTTTGCACAATCTGATTCGTGGCAGAAGATATTATCTTTTCTAGTTCAATAGTTGTATGAAATAACATACTATGCTTTGTTTTATCTATTTAATTAGCTGATAATATTAAATCAAATAAATAGTTTAATATATCATAAAACATTAAATATTATGTATGATATCTCCTGAAAGCCAATAGTATGTTTTATAAATCTATTTAAAGTGTATAATAATAAAGATGTAAATAGAAAAAGTAATTAGAGGAATAGAGAGGAAGTAAGAATTAAATGAATATTACTGGACATACTATCGAAAAACTCGAGGACCCAACAGGAATATTAACTGGTGATCGTTATGAAATTATTCTAACTATAGAAGTTCCGGAAGATGATGAATTATATTCAGAGAACGGTTTATATATAAAGGCAATTTATGTTGTAGATGGTAGCCAATCACGTGTTGTGCAATACCAAATCTTTGAAAAAATTACGGATCGTTATCTTGAATTTGAGTTAGAAGAAGAGGAAGAAAAAATACTAGAGGGCTATTGTAAAGAACATATTAGTGAAATGTAAAAGGCGAAATTAAATTTGTACTTTTCGAAAAATATATTGACGCGGAATTTATTTATAGATATATTTTTTGTAATTTATTAGAATGTACGATGTCCATGGAAATGAAATGCTTTGCCTCTCACTCTAACGTGTGAGAGGCAGTGGATAATAGGATTTTTACTATGATTGCAAGCTAAACCACAGAGTTATGATTTCATTCTGTGGTTTTTATGTTCTTCAATCTTATCATGTCCAGTTGTTTTCTATCGCTTTAACTATTAAAAAGAGGTGAAAAATAATGATGAAATTAACTCCCTTGAAAAAAGGTCGACACAGTAGACTGTGAATGGCGCAGTCCATTAGCAGAATTAATACTAAACAGATGGGGGGGATGATGGCTCTGTTTACTATTTTCGCTCATCTGCTAATTTTATATTTCTTTTTAAAAGAAGTGGGGTTACACACTTTTTGCGGTTTAATGATTCCTGTGAAAGAAAAGAGATATACGGCACATTTTATGCTGTTGTATTGGAGGCATTGCCGGGAAAAGAATTGGAACTAAAAGAGCTTTCTTCAAGACATTATTTTGCCTGGGGAAAGCTTTAGGTGCACTTCATCATTATTTAAAAAATATTCCTGATAACTTAAAGAAGAGGCGGCAAAATTGGAAGGATCAACTATTTATTTTACAGGAGGATTTACCGAAAACGGAGATTGCCGCTTTAGAGGAACGGCATTATCTAAAGTCTTGGGCAAATAGTTTGTAAACGGCAAATATTGAAATAGGATTAATCCATTTCGATTTTGAACTTGATAATCTCCGTTGGGAGAATCAAAGGATTGGTATTTTAGATGTTTGATGATTGCTCGATACTTTGGTACGCCGCAGGTATTAGTGCTTTACGTGAACTTTCAGAGACAGGTTTGGATCTGGGAAATCCATATGTAAAAGAATTTATCAACGGGTATAAGTCTGAAACAGTATTAAATCCAAAATGGATACAAATTTTAAATGTGGAAACGGATGCATAATATTATTATGTTTACTGGACTGCTTCGCCTCTGTTGATATAGAGATGTCAGAATCTGAATGTTTAAATAACCTTACAAGAAACTTTTAGGCAAAATTACAAACTTCGACGAACATTCTTACAAAACCAGAAATGGAGATAATATAAAAAATCAACGTGTATTGATACGCTGATTTTCAAAGCTTGTTTTTAATGTTCATGATCGACCTCAATAGGCAAATTCTTTGGGGCGCTCGGGATTTCCTTTGATTTATAATGTATATCCTCGGATGATAATACATTAACGAATAATTGACCTCCAATTACTCTTGCTCGAATAAGCAGGGGTTGATTGTGAGGATTTTTAAATTTAAAATCTGGTCCATACCAGCTAACGGTAGCATCCCTGTTAGGTGGCACATATGGCACCCGCCTGCTATGGGAATAGCGTTCGACTATTTGGACGCTTGCTTTATCAACTGCATTAAATAATGTTGAAGATACTTGACAGATTCCCCCGCCAATACCTTCTGAAAGCTCTCCTCGAACAATTACAGGTGCTTTGAGATAACCTTTTGCTTTTGTACGCTTTCCAACCACTTTATTAAATGAGAAGGTTTCGCCTGGAAAAATAACATGACCATTTATAGCATTTGCTGCAAGTCGAATATTATGAGTCCGTTCCTTATTAGAGTTGTTAAAATAGGTAACATATCTGCTAATGCTTTTACTTCTTAAATTTTCAAGAAGTTCACTATCCACTCTTGGGTAAATGGTTTGAAGTGGCACTTCAAACGAAGCTGATCCATTTTGAAAATATGATTGATAAAACATTTGCTTAAACCGGTAGGTATCCAATTTATAACCAGGTTTTTCGCTTATCATATTTCCATTTTCCCCTATTGTTGCATTAATTGGATTTTTAAGGACTTTATTGCTTATTTGTTGTTCGTAGTAGTCATATTTTTCTTCGTTGATAACCGACTGATCAAAAGGAGGCAGTACAAAATCAGCTTTTTGCACTGAATAAAGCGTTTTACCATCCAATATTAAATGAATGCTGTTTTCTTCCGTAGGATAAAAGGATAATAATAATAAACTTAAGAAGAGTCTCATGTTCATTTAGCCTCCATAAAAAAAATACATTTACTTCTTGGTAAGTTTTATCAATGGGTCCATATTTATTTTCCAAGGCGAAATTGGTGAAGTTCTAATTAAATGAAAAGGAATTTTTGTTTTTACGGGACCAATGTTTTTTACGAGTAAGTTAACTTCGACCGGTATATCTGCTTCCAATGCAAACAAATTTGGTTCGTTAACAGACACCAGTTTCCAGTTTATGGATTCGATGTTGTTTATTTTCTTTACTTCTTTGTTAGCGTTTTGTTTATTGGTAATTGCCACTTTTTGGACTAAGCCTTGATCATTATTTTTAATAAATACCAAAAATGCAGTGGTTAATTGCTCTGGTGTAAGATCCCTTATAAAATCATCAATTGTTCCACCTGCTTTATGAATCATTACTTGATGAGATAAATCTGACTTTTCAGAGTGATGTGTTACACTGCCTTTAAAATGGATACAAAAATGGCCATTGAAACCATTATCCAATGCACCTGCACCATGAGGCATTCCATGCATAGAAGCGGCAATTAATTTAGTGTCAGTTTGAATGAGAATTGCCCTTCTTCTCCAGCTCCAATGACCGTTGTATATTTCCTTCATGATTTTCGTATCTTTTTTCGATAAAGGCTGTACATCAGCATGATGTTGTCCTGCTCGTCTTTGAACACGAAAGCTTTTTCCTGTTTCAACATCGATAACGGTAAATATAGAGTATCGCGGCAAAATTTTATTTACTTTTTCCCAATGCAGCATTTCAATATGAAAATCTAAAGGGTATTCCTCGTTATTTGGCTCAGCTGCGTACGTAGGTGAAGATTTGAATCCCATAACCAAAAGGATTGATATAACTGCATAAATAATTTTTGTCATCTTTGTTCCTCGAGTTCACCATGAATTTACCATTATTTTTAACTATTAGCCGAGAAGAATAGCTTAAAAATATTGGAAATAGAGTTTTTAGGGTTCAAATAGGTTTTTATATGTTTTTTCTTTATGCTAACACTCGAATTTTTAAAGTAGAAACGTTCAATGAAATGAAAACAGAAAAGTTGCTCTGTAGAGCCTGTAGTGATATTATTTGTCATACATTTGAAAAAAGGGGTAGATTTTAAGTGGTAAACAAAATAATTCTTGATGATACTACCATTTATGTAGAACATTACGAGGAAGAATACCTAAATGGACTTATAAAAATAACCGTTGATTTTAAAGTAACAAGTGAAGACTATCACGATATTGCTGTTCTCTTGTATAGAGAAACATTTGATATAAAAGTGCCTGAACGCGGTTTAGCATTTAGAGGCAATATTCAACAATACTCTACTTCTTTAACCAATTTATATAAGAAAGATCAGGTTGCTGACTACAAGGTTACTTTGCTGGAAAAAGTGAATGCAGAAAGCAGGTGAAAGGATGAAGCTAAGCATTTTAGATCAAGCTCCTATTTCAACGAATCAAACAGCGAGGGATGCTTTATTGGGTTCTGTTAAATTAGCACAAGCAGGTGAACAGTTAGGGTATACACGGTTTTGGATAGCAGAACACCATGATTTACCGGGGTTGGCATGTTCCGTACCAGAGGTGATGTTAAGCTATATTGGTGCGAAAACATTAAAAATAAGAATTGGATCTGGAGCTATTCTTTTACCTCACTATAAGCCGTATAAAGTCGCTGAAATCTTTAATATGCTTGCAACCTTGTTTCCGGATCGAATCGATATTGGAATTGGACGAGCTCCGGGTGGGTCTGCCCAAGTAACCAATGCGCTATCGGATAACTTTTTGCAAAATGTTTATAAAATGCCCATTCTCGTGAAAGATTTGCTGCATTTTCTGGATGATG